>Ga0114957_1003327_pt1 | contig 14569 bp, 15 predicted proteins | sample BantaG_FD_87175 | JGI IMG/M metagenome (GOLD analysis project Ga0114957, IMG submission 87175) | Marine algal microbial communities from Bantry Bay, Ireland - BantryBay_4 metaG | ecosystem: Host-associated > Algae > Red algae > Unclassified | place: Bantry Bay, Ireland | collected 2014-11-21 | reverse complement strand
TCCTTATTGCTCAATTTATTGAATAGTCCTTGAAATAACTGTTACTCACGATAGTCAATTTGATAGAGTATTGCTTTTTAATTTTTTCAAGAGTGGGAAATGTCCCAAGTCGTTTTTGGTCATACTTGAAGAAATGTAATTCGATATTGGTCCTGATTGCACTCTCATTATATAGCTTGACAATATGAAGCGAATTGATTATAACAAATCTAGGAAATAAGTTAATCTTTTTGAAAGATGAAAGTTGAATATTTGACTTCCTCCATGATAAGAAAAATGCGGATGCCAACAGTCTAGTTCCATGTCATTTGGAGAGAGACTTATCTTTCATTCCTTCGTCTCTTCACCACCTTTCTAAGCCAATTAGGGATAATGAGTAGGCCAATGATTAAGTATGGGTAATATGTAATTAATCTCCAGATTAGAGCAATCACAGTTGAAACACCTTTTGGAATATAGTCCGCATAGAATCCACCAAACATGCCTTCCGCGACTCCAGCTCCACCTGGAGTAGGACTAAACTGCGTAATGACATGCATCATTTCGGTACGACCAAAAAGAATAGCTAAGTCGATAACATCTTTGTCTAAACCTTGGACTACACCAAGAATCACAAAGACTACTGCCATAAACCTCATAATCCATGCGATGAAAGTATACAGAGTTACCCTCAGATGAAATCCAATCGATTGAGTCCTCAATTCCTTTGAAGTAACCTTGAGTTCTTCTGCTGTATTGAGCATACTCTCTTTGAACCTTTGCAACCAATTGCGTCGAGAGAGCCAGTCGATGAATCGACTGATAAATCTTGGTCGTAAAACTCCAATTAAAATAAATGTTCCATAAAATATTGTAAATGCATACACTACCCATAAGGTCCAAACAAATCCATTGATATCACTATCAATCAATGGCCTTACCACAAGTTTCCCCAATAAGAGATAGAGTATGGGAATAGAAATAACAAAAAAGACTGTGTCAAGAAGTACAGCATAGAGAACCATAGCGACAGACTTTGCACCCCCAATTTTCTCTTGAGCAAGAAGAAAAATAGCGACTGCAGAACCACCAAATGATGTTGGAGAAACTGTAGTAGCAAACTCCCAAATAAAAATAAGCTCTACACTCTTTTTAAAACTAAAAGCATCGTCTGATACTTCTTTGAGTCTAAATGAAAATGCAATGTGCCTGATAACATAGCTGAGTACTGCAAGACCAAAGAAGAATACTGTCTTGGCATTCCAACTCAATGTCCTGAATGCATCAATGTCAAATGTCCTCCAAATGAGATAGGCAACAACACCAACTCCGATTAGAATTGGGATGATTACCTTCTTAAATTTTACACTTTCTGCTAGTGCTCTTTCCTGCTCTTTGTCTTTACTTGTCACTATCTGTGCATTATTAACTTAGATTGCTGATATTTGTGAAACATTCTAACCACTCAGAGGTTTAGTAATACACATAACTTACTTTTAAGAAGTTTATTTTAAATTAAAAAAGAGATGGACACAACTGTCAAGAATCCAATAATGCTCTACACAGAGCAAACACCAAATCCAGAGTCACTCAAGTTTGTTACAAACAAGATGCTTTATAGAGGGACTGCAGATTTTAGAGAAGAAGCATTGGCTCTAGAGTGGTCACCATTAGGGACGGAGTTATTCAAGCTTCCTTACGTCAAAGGGGTTTATATTTCCAATAACTTTGTTACTGTTACCAAAGAGTTTAATTACGCTTGGGAAGACATCATGTTTAAGCTGAAGGAGCAAATCAAAGGGTACATTGAAGAAGGTAAGGTCTTGATCAGTGATGGATTTGAAGAGGCGATGGCAAAGAAAGAGGAAGAAACTGGGATCTCGCAAGAATATTCTGAAGCAGATGTCGAACTTGTCAAGAAGATTAAAGACCTTCTCAATACTTACGTAAAACCTGCAGTAGAAATGGATGGTGGTAATATCGAGTTCAAATCATTTAAAGATGGAATCGTAACTGTTGTCCTCCAAGGATCATGTAGTGGATGCCCATCCTCTACAGTAACTCTCAAGTCAGGAATAGAAGGAATGCTCAAGCGTATGGTACCAGAGGTGACAGAGGTAGTCTCTGAAATGGGATAATATGATAGATCAAACTCGCCTAGAACTCCTCTGCGCAGAAGTTATTCTAGTCGCAAGAGAAATAGGCAAATTTATCCATTACCAAATTGACCAAGTCTCTGCCAATGATATCATTACTAAGGAGCACAATAGTCTTGTCAGCTATGTAGATACTACTGCGGAACAGAGGTTGGTCAAGGCACTGACTCAAATCTTACCGGAAGCAGGATTTATCACAGAAGAGAATACGATAGAACAAGCCCTTATGCAAGAGATGGTGTGGATTATTGATCCACTCGATGGTACTACCAATTATCTCCAACGTATACCTCACTACAGCACAAGTATTGCACTTCAGGTAAATGGTGAGATCGTGCTCGGTGTAGTTAGTGATATCAGTCAAGACAAAATCTATCATGCAATCAAGGGTGGGGGAGCTTGTTGCAATGGTACAAAAGTCAAAATCGCGAGTAAAGAAAAAATCTCAGAGGCAATTATAGCGACTGGCTTTCCATATGATCGCGATCTTGATTTTGACACATCAATTGAAGCTCTCGTTTACTTTGTCAAGCATGCAAGAGGCATGCGTCGACTTGGGTCAGCAGCACTTGACTTAGTCTATGTTGCATCTGGTAAGCTAGATGCATACTATGAATCTAACCTCAACATTTGGGATGTAGCAGCGGGAAATTTGATTGTAGAAGAAGCTGGAGGAATAGTCACGGATTACAATGGTGGAGACACTCACCTGATGGGAAAGTCAATGATCGCTGCAAATCCAAACCTCCAGGCCCAAGTGAGGACTGCAATTAGTAAAATCAGAAGGGAAGCTGAATTCTAAGTCCAAGTCTAACTTTAAGTCTAATCCTAATCCTAAGCCTAAGTCTGAGTCTAATCTTAAGTCTAAGTGTAAATGTCAGGAATTATTTATTTGGCTTATTTCTCACAGAACTTAAAATTCAAAGAGTTTATTTAGTCAATATGGTGGCGGAGAGGCTGCCAAATTACTGTCCGACTGGAAGGAGTTTCATTTGGCTTGATTTTTTTGGTTCGTTTTTTTATCTAAGAAAAAAATGAACAGTAAGCTTAGATGTTAAAGATTGGATGATAACAGTATCAAAAAGGTTTAGTAATATCTTTTTTAGTGTCTGACTTCGTCAACTACTAACTCTGTGTTAAGTCCTTCTGAGTATGTTTCTTCGGGGATTGGCCTAACCGAAGTCATTATGCTGATTTTGTAATAGAGATCAATCAACGTAATAGTTTTGATGAATCAAGTTTTTTTTCAGAGTGTCATACTAGATTTTCAACTTAATTTTAGAATTAGCTTAATCTTACTGTTAACACATCTTTGACACTTACTCACAACTGACTATTGAACTAAATACACTAATTTTACTTTAATAGAAAAACTAAGGATTATTTAAAACCATAAGACAAAGAACTATTGAGTGAAATCGTATTAACATTGCAAGAGGTAGACCCAGCAGAATTTGTTGGGCAGCAAAATTCAAACTTAAAACTCCTTAAAGAAGCTTTTCCCAATGTTCAATTCACCTCACGGGGAAATAACCTTAAACTTAAAGGTGAGAAACCTGACACCCAGGCAGCTAAGAAAAAAGTAGAACTCTTAATGCGGATGTTGAGATCTAATAAGTCTCTATCCAAGTCTGATGTTATTAAGGTCATCAATGGGAATGTTCCACTTTCTGATAATGCAAACGACAGTGCATCCAATAATAAGACAATCGTACATGGTCGCAATGGTAAGGCCATCAAAGCTCGGACTGTCAATCAAAAGAAACTCGTAGACTCATCAGAACAAAATGATGTAGTATTTGCTATCGGTCCGGCTGGTACTGGTAAGACTTATACAGCAGTAGCACTCGCAGTAAGAGCATTGAAGAATAGACTTGTCAAGAAGATTATTCTCACTAGACCTGCTGTAGAGGCTGGAGAGAATCTCGGTTTTCTTCCAGGAGACTTGAAAGACAAAATTGATCCCTACCTCCGACCATTATATGATGCTCTAGATGACTTGCTACCAGCAGAAAAGATTGAATACTTTGTTCAGAATAGAGTGATAGAGATAGCACCTCTTGCTTTTATGAGAGGTCGAACATTGGACAATGCTTTTGTCATACTCGATGAAGCACAGAATGCTACTTCTGTACAAATCAAAATGTTTTTGACACGTCTTGGCCCATCAGCGAAGTGTATCATCACGGGTGACTTGTCTCAGATAGACTTGCCTAGACACCAAAGATCAGGGCTTTATACAGCTCTTGATATACTTACTGACATTGAAGGGGTAGGCTTAGTGAGATTGAAGTCTGAAGATGTAGTTAGACATAGATTAGTAAGGGCAATCATCGACCGATACAATGCATTTGACGACAGTCGTAAAGATGAGAGAAGACCTAACGATCGCTACCGTAAGTTTGACCGTCCTAAAACAGAAGTACAAGAAGAAGCACAGGAAGAAGAATAGTTTTGAAATTTCCTTTCTCTTACTAGAAAAAAATCTCATAGCTTTGGCTACAGCAATATACGGATAGATGTCTAATGCAATCATAAGGCGGTTACTGATCTTAGGTGGTTTGGCAATAATAGGGATACTCTTTACTCAGACCTATATGCTCTATCGTACATGGAACTCTAAGCAACAAGAGTTCAATCAAACTGTCAATATTGCTCTCAGGAATGTAGCCGAATCGATCAGCGAATATAGTGGAGCAGACCTGCCTAAGCAAGATCTCATACAACAGAGATCCTCTAGTGTCTACGCTGTCAATATCAATAGCGCCATCGATGCTAATGTATTAGAAGAATACCTCGAGCAAGAATTCATCAATGCCTCATTGAATACCAACTTTGAGTATGCTCTCTATGATTGTGCTACAGATGATCTCGTCTATGGTAATTACTGCGTGCTCTCCAATACAGACGAATCCACAGCCCCAGAAGGTGCTGACAATTTGCCAAAGTTTAATGACTTAATTTACTACTTCGTTGTGAAATTTGTTGATAGAGAAGGATATTTATTGACAACAATGAGGCAATCACTGATATTGAGTGGGATAGCATTATTAGCTGTGTTGTTTTTTATGTACAGCATCTATGTTATCCTCAGGCAGAAGCAATTGACTGAGCTTCAGAAGGACTTTATCAATAATATGACTCATGAGTTTAAGACGCCAATCTCTTCAATTAAAATAGCAGCTGAAGTTCTCAGTAAAGATCCAAATGTGAGTTCGTCAAAACGGCTAAAAAAATATAGTGAAATAATTGGTGATCAAAATAATCGACTCAATAATTTAGTAGAGAAAGTCTTAGATATTGCTAAGTTAGAAGGAGATCAATTTAAACTCTCCAAGACAGAATTTGACCTTGATGAATTATTGATGCAAATTGTAGATTCTCAATCACTTCACTTCCAAAAACTCAATGGTACTATTTCATATAAAAATATGAAATATAATGGTAAGCTTACTGCGGATAAGCTTCACTTTAGTAATGTGATCACCAACCTATTAGATAATGCTAGGAAGTACTCTCAAGGTGCACCGTTTGCTGAAATTATTCTCTCAAAGAAAGATGGTAACCCAATTATTACCATAGCTGACAAAGGCGAAGGAATAGATCCTATCTATCTTAAAAAGATCTTTGACAAGTTCTTTAGAGTACCAAAAGGAGACCAACATGATGTCAAAGGATTTGGTCTTGGACTCTTCTATGTCAAGAACATCTGTAGAGCTCATGGATGGTGGATAGATATCGACTCAGAGCTCAAAAAAGGGACTAGAGTTACACTCAAACTTTAACAATGTGCTATTTGATGAATTCCTTTTTGTAATTTCGTCATGTGAAAAAAATCTTCATTATTTTGATGTTATTTGTTGGAACAAGTAGTTTGAGTTATACTCAGGCAATTGATCTCAATATTGCATCAGACACCATAGGTATAGAAGTGGAGGATGTATCCAATCCATTTGATGTCAATCATATACCGATTAGAAAGAATCAAGCTAATATTAAAACTGAGAATCTTAGTTTTATTGATCAACTAGAGAGACACTTCCCTTTAATTTCCATTATTGGTCTGCTGACATTACTAGCAGCAATAGTATTGAGCCAGAGGGATTTATTGGGTGCAATATTGAGAGCACTTGTTAGGGATTATGCCCTTTCAGATTTTTGGCGCAAAGAGTCTAAAGGAAAGTCTTTCAATCTCTTAGCCTCATATTTTTTTGGTATAGGATCTATGGCTTTGTTTTTAACTTTAGTAATAGAGATGATACCAGGTTATAGTAATTGGCAGATGTATGGATTGATTCTCTGTAGCGTGATTGGGTATTTCTTAGTCAAGCACCTCATTTTGTACATTCTCAAACAGATATATAGCATATCATCTCAAGTAGGTTACTATAATGCTCAGATCGTTGTGACTAATATTGTCATTGGCGGAGCATTGTTCTTTCTCTCTATATTTCTTTCATTTGGACCTGACTTTATACAATATCCACTAAAAATTATTGGGTTGATCTTGGTCATTATCGGTGGAGTTTTACAGATCGGAAGGGTAGGCACACACTTCTTATCAGACATGATTAAGCAGCCATTTCCATATTTTGTCTATCTTTGTGCCCTCGAAATTAGTCCAATTATGATAATTTGGAGCTTAATAAGTTCTTAATTTAGAGTCAATTGTTGTTCAAAAGAAAAGATTGAATGCCAGCAAATGTAAAATCATCTAAGAAAGGAGAATCTTTTGATCGGATCGAAACGATTCTGATTTCTCAGCCTAAACCAGAGAGATCAGTCTACTTTGACTTGGAAAAAAAGTGGAACATCCAAATTGATTGGAGGCCTTTTATCCATGTAGAACCTGTAATTGAAAAAGAATATCGGAAGAATCGGTTGCGTCCTGACGAGTTTACTAGTATCATTTTTACTTCACTCAATTCAATAGAGCATTTTTTTAGACTCTGCGAGGAGATGAGAGTGCAGATGTCTCAGCAGACTAAGTACTTTTGTTTGACACAAAGTATTGCAAATTACCTCCAAAAGTTTATCTTATATAGAAAGCGAAAAGTATTCGTGGGTACAAGGGCTATTGAAGATCTCGAAAGTTCATTTCTAAAGCACAAGGCAACTGAGAAGTTCCTTTTACCATGCTCTAACCTTGGTGCTAAGAAGGTTGTCAGCTACCTTGATAAAATCGAAGTAGATTATCAAGAAACGATGATGTATCGTACGGTGAGTAGTGACTTGTCAGACTTAAGTGACATCACTTATGATTGTCTTGTATTCTTTAGTCCACTCGGGATTAAATCTCTCTATGAAAATTTTCCTGAGTTTGAACAGAATAATACAAGGCTTGCCATTTATGGAAATGCTACAACTAAAGAAGTAGAAAGTCATGGTCTCAACATCAATATAGCTGCACCTCAGCCAGATGTACCATCAATGTCTATGGCAATTGAAAATTACCTTAATAAGTCTAATAAGTAACCTTTGGACATTGTCTTAAGTCCACGTCAGTTACGCTTAAAGGAAGAGATAACTACCTTACTGGATGGGCCATTGCCTGGCTGGTCAGGCCAAAAACCACTCTCTCCAATTGGTCATCATATCCACCCATCTACTCCAGTAGGGGCAACAGAAGCTGCAGTAAACTTACTCTTGAAGCCATCATTAAAAAATGATGGCTTTACTCTCATCTATATCAAGCGTGGAACCAAGTACGGTAACGATCAGCACAAGGGTCAAGTGAGTTTTGCAGGAGGTAAGAGAGAACAGTGCGATGTCTCCATAGTAGATTGTGCATTGAGAGAGACAGAAGAAGAAATAGGGATACCAAGAGAGCAAATAACAGTATTGGGAGCACTTTCTTCTTTTTATGTATTTATCAGTGGATTTATCGTTTATCCATTTGTGGCAATAGTGCCTGCTAATATTGAGTACGATATTGATCCAAATGAGGTCGCCTATGTGTTAGAGGTAGATCTTGATCATTTGTTAGATCCAAAGAATCTCCACTATAGACAGCACTCATTCAAGAATAAGATCATTGAGAAAAGCCCTTATTTTGACATTGGAAATGATGAAATGCTCTGGGGAGCAACTGCAATGATGACCAATGAATTTCTCACACTATTGAGGAAGGGTGAGCATGGATTCTAAGGTCGACAACATCCAACATAGACACTTCGTGATACACAAGCCATTAGGCTTCCTTTCACAGTTTATCAATAATGAAAAGAAAAGGAAAAACAGACCTCTTCTCGGAGAGTTACATGATTTTCCAGATGGAACAATGTCTATAGGTCGCCTTGATAAAGACTCAGAAGGGTTGCTCTTTTTGACGACAGATGGCCTAGTCAGCGAACAAGTGAGAAGTAAATCGATTGAGAAAGAATACTATGCTCAAGTCGATGGTCTGATCACTGATGAAGCAGTATTGCACCTGCAGACAGGTGTAGACATCAGAATCAAAGGAGAAGAGTACACTACAAGACCATGTAAGGCAAATCCGATAAAGCCTGACCCAATATTTCCCGAGAGGACAAGAAAAATAAGAGATGAACGGCATGGTCCAACAAGCTGGGTGTCCATTACACTGACTGAAGGGAAGTACAGACAAGTCCGTAAGATGACAGCTGCAGTGGGGTTAGCAACATTAAGGCTAATCAGGGTAAGAATCGGTACTTATACTCTTGATGATTTAGCTCCAGGAGGTGTGGTTGAGGTTGAGAGATTTGACCCATATTTATTATGAGTTAAATTCCTACCTTTGGTCACTAGATTCCTTACTATTGGCAGAGAGTATCATCACCAAGGCTAATCTTAAAAAGCTCTTCATTCTAATTGTAATTGGAATAGTGGCAAATCTCATCTTTGTACTCTATAAGTCTGATGCTAATCTTCTCAATCATCTGTGTAAATTGAAGATTTATCACTTCGGAATCATCATTTTATTTGTCTTTCTTTACTGGTCAGGTCATGCACTCAGACTCATGATTTGGACTCGATTCTTAGACACTCCCATGTCATTCAAAGATGGATATCAGATCGCAGCTTTTACCGATCTCGGTGCGGCAGTAACACCTACACTGATAGGAGGAGGACCAGTAAAACTAGGTCTGTTGATGCAAAAAGGAATCAGCGCTGGTAAGGCTGGATTCTTGACTATACTTGGTGGCACTGAAGATACAATCATGTACATCTCAGCGATCTTTTTGAGTGTTTACTTTGCTCATGAGAGTGCTGATAAGATAGCATCATCTGTACTGAGTACTCTTCGTCAACATTGGTGGAAAGTAATAATTGGAGTAATAATTTTTATAATAGTCAGAAGGCTTCTAAGAAGCTTCGAGGCACTCCAACTCCGCAACCTCATCCCTTTGAGATATAAAAAAGCCTACGTAAATTTTATCAAAGGATTTCAAACTGCACTCTCTGAAATGTTGGACTGCCTCAAGCTCATACTGAGAGAAGGTAAGTTGAGATTTGTCTTGAGCTTTAGTATTCTACTGCTACAATGGACGATGAAATTCTCTATACTCTTTGTCCTTCTCCATGCCTTCGGACTGAAACTTGATACTGTCATTACCTACCTCAATCAATGGATAGTGTACCTGTCTATGATGTTTATCCCTACTCCTGGTGCTACAGGTGGTGCAGAGACTCTCTTCTATTACATCTTCAGTGACTTGATTCCTGAGAGTTTACTTCCTATTGTAACTACACTTTGGAGGTTTGGGACATATTATCTGTTCTTGATATTAGCAGTGCTCCTCTTACAGGTTCAGTTGTTTGTGAGACGATGAGGTGTATTTGGCGATGGTCAATTGCATACTGATGAAATAGAATGTGAAGGAAGTTTTATTTGCTATGAAGACAATAGGAAGAAGTATTCTGTATTTGGAGAAGACTGCCCATGTCAATTCCAAGATGAGATCACTTCAACTCAAGACTTTGCAAGTGATCTTAATATTGAGATAGCTCCCAATCCTACCTCTGATAGACTGAATATTACTTCTGACGTTATGATTGTGGCAATTACTATTATTGATGTACATGGACAAGTAAACCTTGCCAAAGAATCTCAAGACGACCTCATTACCTTAAACTTAGAATTTCTAAATCAAGGAATCTACATTGCCAAAGTATCAACCGATCAAGGCAGAATAGCCAAGCAATTCGTCAAACTTTGATTAAATATAAACTCTAAAACTCCTATGCCTGCGCAGTCGGTGTAAAGTTGAGAGGAGGCATTGGGTTGCCATCATCAGGGATAGTGCCACCACTTTGCTTCTCAAACTTTTCGATATTATCCTTGAGAGCCTTGTATAGCTTTTTAGCATGACTAGGTGTAAGGATTATCCTTGATTTGACCTTTGCCTTTGGCACATTAGGTACCATTCTGATAAAGTCAATGATAAACTCTGAATTAGAGTGGGCGATGATCGCCATATTAGCGTATGTCCCTTCAGCTATCTCTTCTGGTAATTCTATATTGACTTGTTTTTTCTTCTTTTCTGGTGGCATTGTGTTGTATTTGTTAGTGTACTGTAAGGGAGATTTGTCTCTAAGATATTCTAAAGGTACTATACCTTATGATATGTAAATGGATTAAACCTAATACTGATTTGGTTTGATGCGCCTTGTGAGTGATAGTGAGCAACTCCATAATCGAGTTTAAATCGTTTAATATTGAAGCCAACACCGAAAGAAAATCCTGTAAGATTTCTAAAAGTACCGACGGATAATTGTCTGTTACGGAGATGGTTGTAGCCAACTCTCAGTCTAAACTGACCACTACTCCCAAACATAAATTCTCCACCTAGTAGAATGTGACTCATGATGTTATGCAATCTAATTGCAAGGTCACTTTCTTCTTCTAGATTGCCAAGGAAGTCAGTCTGAACATCATTCGGATCATCAAATGTAAGATTCCATTGCTGGAGTTGGTGGAGTGTCACATTTATCCTGAATGGTAAGTGCTCAAGCCTCTTAGTAATCCCTATCTGGATATCATGCCTTGGTTTTTCTTTTATTCCAGCAAAGTGAGAGAGAGTCACTCCGACGTTTTTCAATACCGCTCCAATGGCAAATGTGTTGTCAGGATTACTATACAGGACTCCAGCATCTATGCCAAGGGCAGAGGCACCATAAGTTTCATAACTTGCAGTCATGAATCGAGTATTGACACCAAGTGTAATCCGTTCTGCTACCTGCTTACTTGCACCTATAACTATAGCGACTTCTGAAGCACCAAAGTCACCATTGATATTGCCAAATTGATCTGTCAATTCAAATGTCCCATAGTCAATGTATTGCACACCACCATGGACTGACACATCAAGACTATCCACATGCATCCCAAAGTTGACAGCACCATTCTGAATCCCAGCAAACACAAATGAATGACTCAGGCCAACCTCTTTATTTTGCTTGATATTGAGGAGTGCAGGATTATTAAACGCTTGTAAGATATCATCATCTTGTATCGCTATGACACTATTACTCAGAGCATTGGCTCTAGCGGATGTTGGAGTATGGATATAATCAAATATCTTAGGCGTACCGAGCAACTGAGCATCCACACTACTTTGGCAGAACAGAACAAACATAACAACAATTACAAGTCTAGTCATTGCCAAAGATATTTTTTGGTTCTACATCTCCTAATTCTACAGTCCAGATTGTTTGACAGATAGAGAGGCTATCACATATCATCTTTTTAGTGAGTACTCCACCTTCATCATATTGCATGAGCAGTCCTACTTCGTTTTCTCCATCAAGATAGGTACCTTCCCATTGGATGTTTCCATTTTCATAGTATTCTTTGAATGGCCCATTCTCTTCATTTCCTACCATCTTGACTTCCTCCATAATTTTTCCTGATTCGTAGTAGCGATTGAGCATGCCATTCATTTGACCATGATCGTAGTCTGTAGAGATTTCGATAGCACCACTTTCGTAAAACACAGTATACGGTCCATGCGAAACATCTTGTTCGTAGTGCTCTTCTATTTCAAGATTTCCATTTTCCCTGTAGATTCTTCGATAGCCATTAAGCTTGCCATCTGTGTATTGAGCTTCCTCTCTTAGTGTTCCACTTTTGTCGAAAGACCTATACATTCCATTCCTTTTTCCTTCTTCATTCACTTCGATTGATTCAAGCACTCTGCCTTTGTCATCTTTTACTAGTTTCAGAGTTGGATCGTTTCCACAACTCAATATCAAGAATGAGAGTGCTAGGAATAAACTGGATAAGAAATTTAAATGCATGAGGTTCATTTACGCTTCGAGGTTATAAAAACGGAAGATTTCTTAAAATTGTCTACAAATCCCTTTAAATCTTGAAGAATTGTCGCTAATAAGTTGAGCAAATAATATTTTGAAAAATTTACATTCGCTAGATAAAGAAATTGAATATTTTAAAGTTAATACACTTTGTTCTCTTCAATTCCTCTTTTTTGCCATATTTGCACTCAATTAAACTAATAGAAACTGAATGTTATACAATAAATTATTTGACTTAAAGTCAATTGATATTACCAATGAATCAATTAAGTGGAATCTCTCACCTGCAAAACTCATCCAAGAAACATTAGAGAAAGACCAAGGCTCTCTCGAACAATCTGGAGCACTGGTAATTGATACTGGTAAGTTCACAGGGAGGTCACCTAAGGATAGATTCATTGTTAGAGACTCTATTACTGAAGATAAGGTAGATTGGGGTGATGTCAATATTCCATTCTCAAGTGACGATTTTGACAAATTGTATGAAAAGGTTACAACTCACCTCAATGGTAAAGAAGAACTTTACATCAGAGATGCCTATGCATGTGCTCACCAGAGCTATAGACTTAATGTGAGAGTCATCTGTGAATATCCATGGCAAAATCTGTTCGTCTACAATATGTTTCTCAGACCTGGTGAGGAAGAAATGGCAGACTTTATGCATGATTGGGTAGTCTATGCGGCACCAGGATGTTTGGCTAATCCAGTTACCGATGGTACAAGACAAGAAAATTTTGCTGTGATCAACTTCTCTAAAAAGAAAATAATCATTGGTGGTACGGCTTACACAGGTGAGATCAAAAAAGGGATATTCAGTGCCTTAAACTTCCTTTTGCCCACTGAGCAAAATGTCTTCCCGATGCACTGCTCTGCAAATGTGGGGAAAGATGGTGATACCGCACTTTACTTCGGACTATCAGGCACAGGAAAGACAACACTCTCTACAGATAGTGACAGGAAACTCATCGGTGATGATGAACATGGTTGGTCTAGGGCAAATGTCTTCAATTTTGAAGGAGGGTGTTATGCTAAGACAATTAATCTCTCTAGGGCTAAAGAGCCTGAAATCTACAATGCAATTCGATTTGGAGCTATGCTAGAGAATGTCCCTTATAAAGATGAAGATCTCAGAGTGATTGACTTCGACGATGATAGCAAAACTCAGAATACAAGAGTCAGTTATCCAATACATCACATAGATAATATAGTTTTCAATAGTAGAGGGAATGTGCCTCGTAATATTTTCTTCTTGACTTGCGATGCATATGGAGTCTTACCTCCTATCAGTAAGTTGACGAGAGAACAAGCAATGTACTATTTCTTGCTCGGGTATACTGCCAAGATAGCTGGGACAGAAGCTGGAATTAATGAGCCACAAGCTACATTCTCAGCGTGCTTTGGTCTTCCTTTTTTACCACTTCACCCAACAAAGTACGCCAACCTTCTTGGAGATAAACTCGATGAAGGAAATGCAAACACTAAGACAAGCATCAATGTTTGGTTAGTCAATACTGGATGGTCAGGTGGTCCCTACGGAGTAGGAAGTAGAATGGATCTCCCATATACAAGAGCAATGATTAGAGGAGCACTGAATGGAAGTCTACTAGATCAAGCATTCCATACTGAACCACACTTTGGACTCTCTATCCCTAAAGTCTGCAAGGATGTGCCGACTAAGTATCTTAACCCTAAAGACAATTGGACAGATAAAAGTGCATACGATGAAACTGCTGCTAAAATCAAAGGAATGTTCAAGTCAGCGTTTGAGCAATATCATGATTATGTTGGTGATGAAGTAAAGAGTGTGCTTTCTTAGAAGGATAAGAGTGTTGGGTTAAAAGATGTGGACGTATAACACTAACCCTAATCAACTGATCCTCTAGCTACATGTGATGATGATACATGTCACGAATTTGATTGTGTTGATCTTACATTCAATAGAGATTGCGCAGCACAAGATGGATTATTTATAGCATAAGGTTCTTTTATCATCCACCAGTGTGATTTTTCTGATTAAATTAAAAAAAAATGAGGCCATCTGGAAGGATAGCCTCAATTTTAATCTATATTGTTATGTGTGTATGATACCCTCTGATTCGTATAATTTAATTCGTTACTTCTTTACTTTAATACTACACCCAATCGCTTTAGTCTCAGTC
>Ga0114957_1003326_pt1 | contig 14573 bp, 8 predicted proteins | sample BantaG_FD_87175 | JGI IMG/M metagenome (GOLD analysis project Ga0114957, IMG submission 87175) | Marine algal microbial communities from Bantry Bay, Ireland - BantryBay_4 metaG | ecosystem: Host-associated > Algae > Red algae > Unclassified | place: Bantry Bay, Ireland | collected 2014-11-21 | reverse complement strand
TGCATCCACATCAATTTGATTTGGCAGAATATGAAAAAATGATGACCGACCGAGGTTGCAAATTGGAGCAATCTATTTTGTATAAAGAAGAATTTTTCTTCAATTATTATATTTTGGTTTTTACGAAATAAAAGCAATGAATAGAAAAAATATTTCATCCAATACAAAATGGGAAGATATCGTCGGCTACTCCCGAGCAGTTCGAGTTGGAAACATCATTGAAGTGGCAGGAACAACTGCTGTCGATGGAGAAAAAATAATTGGAATCGGAAATCCATATGGACAAGCAAAATTTATTTTTCAAAAAATAGAAAAAGCATTAATCGAAGCTGGAGCGTCAATGAAAGATGTAGTTCGAACTAGAATGTTTGTGACGAATATGGATGATTGGGAAGAGATTGGACGAGCGCATGGTGAGTTTTTTAGGGAAATAAAACCTGCTTCGACGATGCTTGAAGTGAGTCGATTTATTGATGTAAATATATTGTTAGAAATTGAAGTATCAGCAGTAATTAGTGAATAACGTGGTGGTCTGCTTCAGCTGACCGTAAAGGAAAAAAATCTAGGTTTAAAATTTTTACGATCAGTTGGGTAGGTTAACTACAAATGTTTGATTTATTGAATTTTGAAAACGTAGATGGACTTGGAAAACCACTTTTTAATTTTTTTTTACGGTCAGCTAAAGCAGACCACCACGTAGCAATATGAAATACAAAGTCAAAGAAATATACTACACATTGCAAGGCGAAGGTGCTCACACCGGGCGACCTGCAGTCTTTTGTAGATTCACAGGTTGCAATTTGTGGAGTGGGAGAGAGGAAGATCGAAGTGATGCCATTTGTCAATTTTGTGATACTGATTTTCGAGGAACTGATGGACCAAACGGAGGGAAATATACCGCTAAAGAATTGGCAGAAAAAGTAGCCGAACAATGGGAAGCAGGCATGAAGGAAGGCACACCTTACGTCGTCTGCACAGGCGGAGAACCGCTACTTCAATTAGATGAAAAAATGGTCAAAGCATTTCATGAAAAAGGAATTGAAGTCGCTATCGAAACTAATGGAACGCAACTTCCACCTGAAGGAATTGATTGGATTTGCATGAGTCCAAAAGCAGGTGCTGATTTGGTTTTGAAAAAAGGAAATGAGCTAAAATTAGTTTTTCCTCAACTTGGAGCAGAGCCAGAATTATTCGAAAATTTAGATTTTGAAAACTTTTATCTTCAACCAATGGATGGTTCAGATACTGAAAAAAATATTCAACTTGCCATCAAATATTGTCTCCAAAATCCAAAATGGAGATTGAGTTTGCAGACGCATAAAATGATTAATATTCCGTAATTTTTTTTTGATAAATTTTATTTCATCGTTTTTAAGAAATATTTTTTTGATGCTGCTGGATGAGCATTGCATAAATTGAATTGGTTTCCAATATTTTTGGATTACCAATAATTATCAAATGTTTTCTAGCCCGAGTCAAGGCTACATTGAGTTTGCGATCCACCCCTTCATCAGAAACAGAAATCAGAGATTTTAATTGACTAACCGAATTTGTGCAAAGTGAAAGGATAATTATATCTCTTGCCCCACCTTGGTATCTTTCGACAGTATCAATACTTAATGATTCTGTTTCGGTATTTTTCTCTTGCAATGCCTGACGAATCTGAGCGATCTGTGCTCGATAAGGAGTAATTACACCAAGGCTTTTTTTAGTAAACTCTAATTCGTTTTTTTGATATATTTTTTGAAAAATTTCGACCACTTCACTAATTAATTTTGCTTCGTGGAGATTAGTTTTTCCAGTTGGACTTTTTACGTCAGGCTCGGAAGGAAGGAAAACCATTCTATTTTCGCAAAGCATTTTTTCTAAACCATTAGTCACTTCATCTATTTTATATTCAATAGATTTAGTTTGATATTCATTATTTAAATTATTTGGCAGAATTTTTAAATAACCGTCGTAGAATTTTTGACTTGGAAAATTCATGATGTCTTGATGCATTCTTCCTTGATGACTTAATCGTGCAAAAGCCCAAGTCCAATTATTTTCTAAGCACCTTTTATACATGCGTTCGAAGAGCGAATCACGTAAGTTTTTTAATCCAATGTTGTTCAAATCTTCATCTTCCACTTTGGAAGCATTCGGTGATTGAACGACTACGGCAGGCAATTGTTTGTGATCTCCGATGAGCAGAAATCGTTTGAAATGTGGCAACAAACCAACGAGCATCGGCTCAGGAATTTGCGAAGCTTCATCAATAATTACTCGGTCAAAAGTTTTGAGTTGCATGATTTCTTGCTTACCTGCAATGCCTGCCACCGTCGAAACAAAAATACGATGATTGTCAATAATATCCCGCAATTCTTTTCGATTGGAAATGTTAGCAATCTTAGTATTAAACAATTGATCTTTGTAATCTGCTCCGCAAGAATGCGCAGAACCTAATCGTAAATATTCACCCTTTGCATATTTGTCAATGCTGACAATTGCTTCGCAAATTTCATCGACCGCTCGATTCGTATAAGCTAACAGTAAAATATTTTCGTCGGTTTCGTTGAGCAAATAACTGACGATATTTTTGAGCATCATACTCGTTTTTCCAGTTCCAGGAGGCCCCCAAAGTAGGAAGTAATCTTTAGCGGAAATGGCTTGTTGGAAAATTGCTTTTTGCTCCTCAGTCAATTCTTTCGGCAACTTGATGTCGAGTTCTTCAGGTTGCTGCGGAGGCGAAATCGTAAGCAATAATTCTTTTTTGAAAGTAGGAAATTGAGCGAACTGAAATAGGCTACGGTACATTCCATTGAAGCTACTATCCAACATGTCATGCTCTAAATTCCAATGGAAATCTTGCTCAAAAATCGAAGTGTTAAATTGTCTGCTTCTCAATTTTACCTGCACCTCATCTTTCGTGATTTCGATGATCGTACACTTGAAAATTTGGTTATTTAAAACGGTATCTTTTTTATTTTTAAAAGGATATAAAACTGAAATGTCCCCTTTCCTAAAGTTCGCTAAAGGATTAGTTTTTTCGGTTTTATTAAAAATAATAATGGGCGTTTCTTCCTCGGAATGATTTTCTTTTATTTTTAAAAAACTGATAATTTCGAAGCTCTCTTCTTTCTCTCGAAAATCTTTGAGCCACAACGAAGCCAAACCATTTAACCTTTCGATTCCTTGGATTCCAGTTTTTGCCAAAAGATGTTCCCGAGCAATGAATCCTGAAAAAGCATTAAAATATTTTTTCTCCAAATGACTCATGCCTTGATATACCTTTTCAAAAAGCTGCATGTCTTTGGCGAGGAAGCCAGATAGTTTAGGATATTTACTTGAAGTTAATCTACTGAAAATGAGTGGGTTATCAATATTTTTTTCGCTAATATTTGATAATTGATATTCGAAAGCAAGGATTTGATTTCGAATATTTAGGGCTTCCATTTGTTGGGTGCTACTAGTTGGTGCAAATTTTAAATGGTTAATATCAATACCAGAATAAAGAATAAAATTAGTCGGCTGTATTTTTTTTCCAAAAACAGATTTAATAATCAAATCGTATAACAACGTCTGCACGTAATGATTATGATTAATACCGTACTTGTTTGGTTTGAAAGTTTTTCCACTTTTTAACTCGACAATGGCAGAGTGATTTTCTTCCTTTTCATCGGAGCTATTTTTTTTGTAAAAAATATCCAAACGACCTTGCAAGCCATGTTTTTGAGAATAAAAAGTTGGCTCTAAAAAACAACCTTCTGGAATGATATCGCTTTTTGCAAAACCTGTCATCACCATCTGTTTCAAGTTGAGAAAATGCTTTTGCGAAGATTGCATAATTTCTCTCAAGATTGAATTTTCAAAAGTTGCAAATGCCAAAGGATTGAGTTGGAAAACTTTTGGAAAAGTCTCTTTGAAAGTTGCTGCGGGATTTGTCATTAATTCATCCAAAAAGAAGTTGGCGATATTTCCAATCATCAAATGCTTGCTGTAAGTGAAGGGCAAATATTTTTTTAAAAGATTATAAATCGGTAAAGCTCCAAAATCTTTAAAGCATTCTGAAACTGCGGAAACATCCACTAAATAATCAGGTTCTAAAACAAATCCACGAGGTCGATAAATTCCTTCTTTGTCAATTTCTACATCAAGTAAATTGATAGTCAAAGGAAATCGAAAAGCAGCCTCGATAACTCTAATCGATGGGTTAAAATTTTGATTTCGTTCGACGATATTATATTGAATTCTAATTTCACGAGTTGGGTCGTCTTCGTCACGAGCGAGCAGTTGTTCTGTTTTTTCATCGATTCCAACAGCAACGATTCGAGCAGTTGATTTAAAACTTTTGACTTCGACAGGAGAAGTTTTATAATCAATTTTTACAGGCAATTGTTCCGCTAATTCTTGCGGAGGAATTTGATGAAAAAAAGCGATGACACAATCTGCGACGACTTTTAAACCGAGTTCTAATTCTTTGCTATGGTCAGGAGAAGCGACTGGGTCGAGGTTGATTTTTTTGGCGACTCTTCGAAAAGTATGAATGTAAAATTGTGTTTGTTTTTCCAAAGAAAATTTTTGACTAGCAAATGAAATCCTTGCAAACATGGTGGTAAATTGCATTTTTTCATCGCGTGTCACTTCCACAAAAAGTTGATTTAACAATTTGTAGAGTTTATTGATTTTTCCCAAATCAATTAATGATTCGTTGGAATTAATTTTGGAAATTTCCTGATAGAAAAGTCTTGCGAGTTCTTGTTTCTTCATGAATACTTTGTTTCGTACGACGACTCTCCGAGTCGTCTGTATTGCTACGACTCGGAGAGTCGTAGAACGGTGCAAAAGTAGGAAATAGTTATTTATCGTTCATCACTACTTTTAGCTTTTGCACTATTTCAAAAACAGCTGGGCAGATCGCCATATTTTGTATCGTTAGATTTAAAATTTTGTGGAATTGTTTTCGATCCGTGTGAGGATATTCACGGCAAGCTCTCGGAGCGACATCGTAAATACTACAATAATTATCAGCGCCTAAAAATGCGCAAGGTGCTTCATTCAAAACATAATCTTCGTCTTCATCGAGGTGCAAGTATTTTTCTACAAAATTGGCAGGACGCATTTTAAAATGAGCTGAGATTCGATTGATGTCTCGGTCGGTAAAAATTGGACTAGTCGTTTTGCAACAGTTCGCACATTCGAGGCAGTCTATTTTTTCAAAAGTTTCATCGTGCAGTTGATGAACCGTTGAATCTAAATTTTTAGGTTTTTGCTTGGCTAGTTTTTGAAAAAACTTTTTGGTGGATTTTTTTTGTTCTTTGGCGAGATGGGGGAGTTGTTTTAAATCCATGTTTAATGGTTAATGATTAATTTTGACGATAGCTTTTCGGATTACGCAAAACTAGCGAAAGTAAAAATAGAAAAACCGCAATTAGCATTTAATCTAATTGCGGTTTCTTTTTTATAAAAATTGGATTCGTTATTTCATCAAAAACTCATCATTCATCACTTTTAACTCATCACTCAAAAAATTATTCTTGGTCTTCAAATGCTTCGAAGTCAAAGATTAAAGAGAATCTTAAAGTATTATCCAATGGATTTCTTTGTGCAGTAGTTGGAACTAAATAAGAGAAGTTCAATCCAAATACATTATATTTTAATCCTAGTCCAACGGTGAAATATTGACGATTTCCTTTAGTTTGAGCTTCTGTATAATAACCTGCTCTAACTGCAAATTGTTTGTCATACCAATATTCCATTCCAATAGAATAATTGATTTCTCTAAACTCTTCGCCTGCTCCACCTTGAGCATCACTAAATGAACCTAAGAGTCCACCAACTACAGATTTTTGTTTGTAATCCAAAATACCATCTTGGTCTTCATCACAACTTGGTATATTAGGATCATTGGAAGAAATACAAGGCGTAGGAACTAACAATTTATTTAAATCAGCTGTAATAGTAAATGAATTATATTCATCAAAGTTAAATTCCCAAGCTGCTCCTACTCCTAAATTAGTAGGAATGAAATCTTTATCAGCAGAGTTTGTATAGGAGATTTTAGTTCCTAAGTTCGTAATCGCTGCACCAATAGTTAAGTCAGTTTGATTACCTGAGAGTTCAATATCTTTTTTCCACGTTACTCCAAAGTCAACTGCTCCTGCTGTTCCAGGATTAATTTCAATTGCTCCTACTCGCTGACCAGCAGCAAGGTTAGAATAAATGAATTTACCACCTAAAGAAAGACTAAAGTTGTCAGAAAGTTTTCGAGCATAAGCTGCAGAAATTTCAAACTCATTAGGTTTTCCAGTTCCGTTTTCTTGACCAGTATCAGTTGTGTAACTAATTTGTCCTAAAGAAAAATATCGTAAACCGAAACCGATAGTTGATAATTTATCTACTTGCTTGTATCCAGCTAGATATGCCATATAAACATCATTCAAACCTAGCGATCTCAACCAAGGAGTGTAAGTTGCAGATAAAGATAAATCTTTCTCAACAAATGCTAACTTAGAAGAATTGAAGTGAATAGCATTGGGATCAGCAGAAGTTGCAATACCTGCATCTCCCATTGCGCCAGATCTTGCGTCAGGAGTAATTCTCAAAAATGGTACAGAAGTGATAATTGTATTAGTACAAGGTTCACCAAGTCCACCTGGTTTTTCCCAACGTTGTTTCTCAATATTATAGACACAATTGGTAAACCCTTGTGCTTGAGTTTCTAAAATTGCTAAGAAGCATGAAATAAAGAGAAAACAAAACAGTATTTTTTTCATAATCGTATTAAATTTCAAAAATTGATTTGCAAATATAGGGGAATTTTTAAGTTCTTAGAATTTGTTATTTGAATATTTGGATGATCTAATATTTTATATTGGTAGAATCATCAAATTTTCAAATTGAAAAAAAAAACAGTTTTGGGAGATTACAGTTTTGGAGAGTACAATTTTCTAAAACTATAAAACGCAAAAAGCATTTTTCTATTTTAAATTTTGGGTGATTTTTATGTATTACTCATAAGGTGACTCGTGTATTGATGTTGTCAACTTCCATACGGACACGTAAGGATTTTTTGAATATCCAATACTCAACAAGGAATGTCTAATATCCAATTTGTCCCCACAATGGTTAACACTTCGCATGATTCGATATTGGATATTCCTTGCTGGGTGTTGGATATTCAAAATTAAATTTTCTTAAGTTAACAACATTAAACTCGTGTATTACTCATAAGGTGACTTCGAGTCACTTTGTGAGTAGCCTACATACTATTTCAAAATCACTAATTTTTCAAAGTCACTTTCGGTATTTATCGCATCACCAGTTGAAGCTGTTCCGCCAATTTTTATTTTGTATAAATAAACACCTCGAGCTAGTTGATCTCCATATTCATCTGTTCCATTCCATTGGATGCCAGTTACGCGTGTACCTTCGGTTATGATTTGCTCATCGATGGTTTTGACGAGTCTTCCCGAAACGGAGAAAACTCTGATTTGTACCTCGACGAGTTGATTTGGTAGGTTATGTTCGAATTGGAAAGCAGTATTATCCATAAATGGATTTGGATAATTCAACACATGTTCAAGTGCTACTTCTGCTGAGTTTGCTACGACAAATTCTGTGTAGCCTTCTGCGGAATTATTGGAAACATCCCAAGCACGAACTTTGATTTTGTGTAGTCCTTCTTCTAAGTTAAAAAGAGGGTAACGGACTGTCCCTTTGGTGTAATCATCCAACTCTGATTCGTAAAAATCGTTGAGCACATAAGTGTCTTGAGTATTTTCATCTAAAACACCGGTGAGATCATGTCCGATACTGTTACCTACAACATTAATACCATTGTCATCAGAAAGTTTTACTAAAAGAACTGGATTTTCGTCCGTAATTCCACCAAAAACAAATTCTTCATTATTCATATATACTTCAATCAAAGGTGGTTGGTCATCAGCAATGGCATTTGGATCAGTTCCTCCGATAATCATTTTATCATAATAACCTGATGCATCAGTAGCGACACCATCGTGAGCATAGTAACTGATTTTTCCATAATCGTAGGAGTAATTAATATCTTTTGGAACGACGAAAGTAAAAGTAAACGTACCATTGGTGACGCTTGCAATCCCTTTGAAAATAACGTTTTTTTGCAATTCGAATTCGAAAGTTGGACTTCCTGCATCTTGGTTAAGTGTTCTTACTGTAATTGGTTTATCAAAAATAGTTGGGAAAACTTTGCCATTAAAATCACTTAAAAGCGTTCCATCAAAATCTTCAATTTGACCTTCGATGGTTACTTTTTGCAATGCTTGGATGGTGTCTTGACTAGTTGAGTCAATGACACTTCCGTTGATTTTGGTTGTTACAATATTATATTTTGGAATAGCTAATTTTTGTGAAGGGTCGCCGATGAGGGCAAATTTTCGTTTATTTTGAGTATTTCCTAAATCATTTTTTGCCATTCTAGCCACATCTCCAATGGTGAAGGTTTGACCATTTTCTCGGTCAAAAATATTTCTAAAAACAGCGTCTGTCAATTGTTTATTTTGAGAAGAATAAACTGCTCGAACGGTGGTGAATAAACCAATTACTCCACCATTTTCATTCATCATGGAGTGTTCGCCAGCAGTTACATAATCAGGTTCGTCGTAACCAGTAAAGGAACAAGTTGCTGTGACGAGCAGCGGTAATTTGTCAAAATTTTCCCAATCTACAATGTGCTGAGTTCGTAAAACCCGCTCTTGCGCCCAGCCACCTCCACCTCCGTGACCAAGGTAATTCATAACCAAATTTCCTTTAAACATACTTTGATTAATCGCTTCGGTTGCTGAGGGGAAACGTTGACCACCAGAAGTTGAAACTTGTTGGTAAGCATCAAAGAAAATTTTATCGTGATTAAAAAGATTATGTTCTCCTTCCACCAATTGAGAAACTTGATCTGCTTGCTTGGTATGAATGCTTCCATCTTCATCATCTCCCACAAAGGTTAATTGATTTCTCCAATCTCCCAAAGTTGTAGGATTGGTATCATAATTAATAATCTTATTAACTACTGCTTGTGCTTCCTCTTCATTTTTGAATGGTAATCGTCCAACGGCAAGATCTAAATCACCTGTCAAAGTCGAAGTTCCTTCTCCAGAACTCAATAAACCAAAAAAGTCATCAGATGGATACGAATTGATTGGATGAAGAGATTGATCTGTTTCGTAGGCTGGAATTAAGTTGTGAAAAATATCTCCATCAGTACTAGTATTCAATTCTTTGATATTTCGATAATCAAATGAGCCATCACCAAAAAGTAAAAGGTATTTGAATTGATTAGATCGATCATTCAACATTTTGGAGAAATCTCGAATGGCGCAAATGTCCTGCGCTCCGCCTGAAAACTCATTATAAATCTGATCTAACCGAACTTTTTCAACTACTAAATTGCTATAGGTAGCTCGGTGTTCTCTCATTTTTTCAGCCACATCTTCAAAGTTTTTATGGTAAATAATGATCATGTCGATATTATCTAGACTATGTAGATTTTGGTTTTCAATTTTTCCAATTGCTTCTGCTAGAAATAAATTATCAGCTCTTTTGAAGGCGATAAATCTTTTTAAGGTATCTGTTTCTGCACCAAAGCTTTTCAAACTTCCTTCTGATGCTTCTTGAGAAAATGGGTTGAGTGGATTAGTTACATCCCAGATTGTTACGCCTTCGGCATTGCTTAACTGAAAGGTGGAAGAAGGATAATCTAAGGTTTTTTTATCTGTAAATTTGAATTGACTTCCAGACATTTGAAGTTTTTGTCTAACATTCAAACCGATATAATCTAACCAACCTTCGCTTTCTCCAGTTCCAGAATATTTTACTGTAAAATTAAAATTGCCATCGTTGGGTTGGAAAGTTTCGAGCAAAGAACCTGTCTTAGCAAAAGTACTTTCCCCTTGATCAAGTTGTACGCTTCCCATTGAAGTAGAAGTGAATTCTTGACCTGATGTTGTTACTTTAAAAGTAGTGCTTGAGCTACTTCGAGAAACAAAACTTCCTGTCAAAATTGCCTCTTCTCCTGCTTCTAGATTATCAAAGGAAAAAAGATTGTTATAAGTTCGTTCGGTAACTAATGAAAAAAGATCACCTACAAATAATTTCCCAGAACCTTGTGCTCCAGACCAATCATGCAAAGGATTTCTTTGGTCGTCTTCAAAGTGAGTGAAAGCATCAGAGCTAGTAGTGGTATAAGTTGTACCCGTTACAGATGCTTGATTTTCAACTCTTTTCCCATTGTCAGATCCTATTTTTATAAAATAAAATTTGGCATCGGTGTAGATGTTTTTTTGGTAAGCAAAAGCATTCGTAGTGGTATTGAAATTCCATTTTCCAGGCCCTTCTCCGTAGAAAAGAATATAATCATCACTATCAAAAGAACCATCATTTTCTCCTCTGACAAAAACAGCATTTTCTTCCAAATCGTCAATTCTCTCCGTGTCATTTAATTCAGGAAGCATTCCTCCGCCGTTGCCCAACACTTGGATTTTTTTAGGATCAATATTATCAATGTTATCAATTCCTAATTCTGTTTTCAAAAAATCATAAGTGAGTTTATACATTCCATCTTTATTCACTTTTATTTTATATATATCGCCATCGGATAATTTGGACGTATAAGTTGGAGGACCACGAAAGGCAAGAGTCGAAGTGGAAGGAGAAAAATAAACATTTAATTCAATGCTCACTACTTTTTGAAAACCAGCAGAAGCAGACTTTATAATTGGAATAAAGGAAAGATTTCCAAAGTATTCTTGTTTATTTTGAGAAATTTCTTTTTGAAAAACCAGTTGATCTTGAATAAAAGCATCATCTTGTGTCGGCTTTTTATCAAGAGGTTGATATTCAACATTGATAATTTCCACAGAAAGATTACCTTTAGAACTCACAGGAAAACGATGAGCTGAAATTGGAAGAGAAGGATGAACATTTTGATAAATGGCTCCATCAAATGAAAGAATTTCGAGTGGGTCATTTAGTTCAAATGGATTATGAATAATCGGATCTTCCGACCAATCAAATCGATCTATTATATTATGTGTCGATTGTCCAAATGAAAAAGAAAAACTTGCGATCAAAAACAAGGGGAGAAGGATACTTTTCATTTTTAGTGTAATTTTTTACGTTCTTCGAGAAATTATGTGGTCAAGCTAAAATAAAAATTACCAACAGAAGTGTTGATTTTAATTTTCTCTTGACTTAGAAACACAGAATTTGAAGAATAATATTATTCGTCCCAAAATTGCTCAGGACAAAGTAAGCTGTTGCAATTAATTGTTATAGAAACGTTAACGCTATTTGTGTATTGCTTTGTTAAGAATTTACTTTACATCTTATTAAGTTAAAAAAAAAGTATATTAAAAGGCAAAGGAAATTCGTTCCAAAGTAACGATACATTTTTAGCAAAATTACCTATTTTAAATTTTTGACCATAACATTTTTAGTCAATGCAAAGACATAACTTTCTTATCTTAATAATTGTGATGATGTGGAGTTTTTCTTCACAAGCTCAAGATCCCATTTTTAGTCAATATTATGCAGCGCCTCTGCAATTGAATCCTGCTTTTGCTGGCAATACTTATTCGCCGCATATTGCGATCAATTATCGAAATCAATGGCCATCATTGAATCAAGCTTATGTGACTTATGCCGTTTCCTATTCTCAATTTTTCAAAAATTTTAATAGTGGAATTGGTTTAATGATTCTAACAGATGATGCGGGACAAGGTTTATATAAAACGACTAAAGTAAGCGGAGTTTATTCTTATCGGATACAAGTTAATGATAATTTAAATTTAAAATTAGGCTTGGAGGGAAGTCTAGTTCGAATAAATTTGAATTGGGAAAAATTAATCTTTCCAGATCAAATTGATCCAGAATTGGGATCTGTAAGTGGAGGAGGCACTCCTTTTCCAACAGCAGAAGTTCAGCCTGATAATCTTTCCAATAATTATTTTGATGCATCGGCAGGACTCCTTTTATATAGTTCTAACTTTTATGCAGGAGTTACAACCAAGCATTTGAATACTCCCAACGAAAGCTTTTTAGAAATAAACGAAAATTTAGATGGAGGATTACCCCTTCGACTAGGCTTGCATGCAGGATATGAATTCAAAATAAGAGAAGGCAATAAAAAAAGACAAGCATCGTTTATATCACCAAACGTAATGTTTGTAAAGCAAGGCGATTTCGGACAACTAAATATTGGAGCCTATGGAAATTTAGGTGCTATTTTTGGAGGTCTTTGGTATCGTCAAGGTTTTGCAAATCCTGACGCAGCAATAGCTTTAGTTGGATTTCAATCGGGCGGCTATAAAATTGGTTACAGTTATGATATAACTATTTCAAAATTAACACTAGGTCGTTCGGGAGGAAGCCACGAAATTTCATTAATTATGAATTTTGATAAACCAGAAAAAGTCGATTATAATGACTGTTTTGGATTATTTAGATAAAAGTCAAAGTCATAATTAAATAAGGGAAAATTGCTGAATGGGTTTTTTTTACAACAGTATTACCATTCTTCCTAACTTCCTAATATATTTGTGTTGTCACAGAAGTTTGATCGTAGAAAATGAAAATATTTTCATTTTTAACCGTATCAAGACTAACTAGACGAGCTAAATAGTAAGAAATTTATCAAAAGTCTTGAATTAATTCAGAATAATTTAAAATTGAATAGCAACAAAAGTTAGCTATTTAAAAAAATAACTATATTTGTCAGTCATTTTTTAACTATATAAAGTAAAATCCAAAAATGAGAAAAGTGTTGCAGTACAAATTCCTATTTATACTATCATTATTAGTACTTGCTTCCTGCGGGAAAAAAGAAAAATCAGCCACTACTGGTTGGAATTATAACGACCAAAAATGGGGTGGATTCGAGAAGCAAGATTATGAAGGTCAAGCTACTGGTCCAAACCTAGTTTTAATTGAAGGTGGAACATTTTCAATGGGTACAGTTGAGCAAGATGTAACATTTGATTGGAATGCAGTTCCAAGAAGAGTTACGGTTTCTTCCTTTTATATGGATGAAACAGAAGTAAGTAATATTGCTTATAAAGAATACCTATACTGGTTAGGAAGAGTATTTGGAGAATCTTATCCAGAGGTTCGTGTCAATGCATTACCTGATACTTTAGTTTGGCGAGAAGAATTATCTTTCAATGAACCATTTGTCGAGACTTATTTCCGTCACCCATCTTATGATGATTATCCAGTAGTTGGTGTAAGTTGGTTGCAAGCTAATGAATATTGCAAATGGAGAACTGATCGTACAAATGAGATGATTTTAATTGAAAGAGGAATTTTGGAACCAAATCCAGAGCAAAGAGATGAAGATAACTTTAATACGGAATCATACCTTTCTAATCAATATGAGGGTAGTGTCAGAAAAAATTTGAAAGATCATAAAACTGGTGGAGAGCGTAAAGTTAGATTCGAAGATGGAATCCTTTTACCTTCGTACCGATTACCAACAGAAGCTGAATGGGAATATGCTGCTCTTGCTTTAGTTGGAAATCAATCTTCTTCAAAAGATGAATTGATTACTGATCGTCGAATCTATCCTTGGAAAGGGAACACCGTTCGATATGAAAGAAGAGATAAATCTCAAGGAGCAATTTTAGCTAATTTCAAGAGAGGACGAGGTGATTATATGGGAATGGCTGGAAAATTGAATGATAAAGCACATATTACCTCTCCAGTTAGAGCGTTTATGCCAAATGATTTTGGTCTTTATAATATGGCTGGAAATGTAAACGAGTGGACAATGGATCTATATCGTCCAATGACTAATGGAACACTTCGAGATTCTGAGAATCAAGAGTTGAATCCTTTCCGTGGTAATAAATTTGAAACAAGAGTTTTGGATGAAAATGGATCTCCAGTTGAGAAAGATAGTTTAGGTCGAATCAGATATAGATATGTTGAAGATGATGAAGCTGCAAGTCGTGAAAATTATAAAAGAGGTCAAGTATATAACTACCTTGATGGCGATGAAGAATCTGAAGCATCTTATAATTATGGAGTAACTACTTTGATTAGTGATAAAGCGCGTGTAATCAAAGGAGGTTCTTGGGCTGATAGAGCTTTTTGGTTAGCTCCAGGAGCTAGAAGATTTAAAGAAGAAGATAAGTCAGATCGAACTATTGGTTTCCGCTGTGCAATGACCCGAACAGGTGGTCCAGAAGGAAACGAAGATTCTGGTGGAAATAAATTTAAAATCAAACGTAAAAAAGTAAAAAGAAAATATAAATAATTTCTTTTATAACTAAAAAAAAAGTCCTTACATTCCATGAATGTAGGGACTTTTTTTGGTTATTGTGAGAACAAAAATGTTCTTAGATAAATTTCGTAACAAGGTAAAAGTTGGAAATAAAAATGACTAAAGGAAGTGTTATTTTTAATTTTCACTTAGGTAAAATGCATTAATAAATTTACACTTTTGAGTAGATTATTTTGTTTCTAGTTTTTGCTTTGAAAGCACGAGTTTATCTGGATAAATGACTGATTTCAAAGTGAAAAATAGGAACAAAAGAAACAGTCAAGAATGTAAGTTTATTATT
>Ga0114957_1003324_pt1 | contig 14579 bp, 14 predicted proteins | sample BantaG_FD_87175 | JGI IMG/M metagenome (GOLD analysis project Ga0114957, IMG submission 87175) | Marine algal microbial communities from Bantry Bay, Ireland - BantryBay_4 metaG | ecosystem: Host-associated > Algae > Red algae > Unclassified | place: Bantry Bay, Ireland | collected 2014-11-21 | reverse complement strand
CCGTATTTTTTTCGAATATTGGTCGCTTTAATCATAGGTCGAAAGTACGTATTCAAATAGATAAGTCAAAATAGATATCGTGCATTCTAAAATGACTTTTTACGCACTGGTAGGCACGAAGAGATTAAGAGCTGACCACCGTCAGGCAAGTTGATCAGCGGGGTATGATGAACGACACTGTTTTTTCCTAATGAGTATTTCACGTACTTGCCTAGAGGTAGTTTATAAAGTTTAAACACTATTCACAAATAAAGGTTAAATTGGTATAGCGAATTTTTAGTTTAAATCATTTTGTTTAATCTTTGCTCAAAACTAATAAACAAATTTACCCGCACGAATGGCAGCATACCAAAACCTCGAAGAATACAACAAAGTAATATCAAACGAAATTAAAGAGGATTACTCAAAAATATTAAAGGAGATAGGGGAGGACGTTTCTCGCGAAGGCCTATTAAAAACTCCTGAACGCGCAGCTAAGGCTATGCTGTTTCTTACGCAAGGCTATGAGCAAGACCCTGTAAAAATATTAGAAGGTGCCATGTTCAAAGAAGATTATGACGATATGGTCATAATCAAGAATATAGAGCTGTACTCGCTTTGCGAGCATCACATTTTACCTTTCTTTGGGAAAGCTCATATTGCATACATACCCAATGGCCATATTGTTGGACTCAGTAAAATACCTCGGGTTGTAGATGTCTTTGCGCGCCGTTTGCAGGTTCAAGAGCGACTTACACATGATATTTTAGAGTGTCTTAATGATACGCTTAAACCCAAAGGAGTGGCAGTGGTTATCGAAGCTTCGCACATGTGCATGATGATGCGCGGGGTACAAAAACAAAATTCGGTCACTACTACATCTGGTTTTAGAGGTCAATTTGAAAAAATCGAAACCCGAAACGAGTTTTTAAAACTTATTGGGTCTGATCTTTCTTAAAAATTGAAATTTGAAGTTCAATAATAATAATAATAGGTTGATTCCGCATTTTAGGTTTTAGTTGGGCTGTAACTTGATACTTTGACTTGAACTTGGTTTTTGGCATCTTTATTGCACCGTCGTTGCTAGAACAATACTACTAACTATGACAACTTCAAAACAATACAATTTCAAAAAATTAGCGCTGAGCCTTCTATTCGATGCCGTTGGTATGCTATCTTTCGCAATACCCTTTGTCGGTAGCTTTACCGATATTATTTGGGCACCCGTGGCAGCATGGCTTATGACCAGAATGTATAAGGGCAAAGCGGGACGAACAGCAGGTTTTATCACTTTCATTGAGGAACTTATGCCGGGAATGGATGTTATCCCAACTTTTACCATTATGTGGTTTTATACTTACGTTTTTAGCAAAGCGAATAAAAAAACGACCATAGAAGTGTAATTCTATGGTCGCCTTATTTAGTTCTAAGAACCGAATCAGTCAATAGTAATAGATGGGAGTTATTCCGATACGGGCACCGTAAAACTCTGTGCGATATCAGTTTCCCCTCCTGCATCTGAAAGCGAACCATCATTAGGTTTTTTTGGTTCGTGACGCAATGTAATTTGTAAAGTTCCGCTTCCGGCATCTCCAGTGGTCAATGAAAAACTTAGACCCAACGGGTTTCCGTCCCCATCTTCATCAGAATAATCTACGGCAGTGATTGCCTCACCTGTCGCAAAAAAGAACTGATGTTCATCATCTTCTTCTGCTATTTCTGCCGTGATATCTTCCGCTGGTGTTTCGGTTTCGTTCAGCAACTCAATACTTCCAGCATAGGTCGTATTCGCGAGAAGTTCTCCCATAACCATGATGACCGGTGCTTCTGGGCCATCCCCGTCCAAATCTCTGGATTGTAGGGTTACGGCATCATTCCCGATACTATTTAGTGTAACGTTCATGGTCGTAATTACTTCTTCTTCGTCTACAGCAACAGGATTATTATCGTCGTTGTTACACGAGAAAAGAATGACTGAGCCACCGAACATTAGGGCTAACATTTTTAATTTAGATACTTCAAATAAGTTGATACTCTTTTTCATTTTACTTCAATTTTAGATTAATAATTATAAATGATTCTTAGACTGATATTTCTTCCTTGGTCATCAACAAAATAGCGTTGCCGATTTAGATATTCGCGATAATTGGTATTCAAAGCATTTGTAAGGCGCAGGCCAAGCGCGAAATCATTTTCGCTTGTTATGGAAAACTTCAAACTTGTATCCAACGATACAAGATGATAGGCCGATGGTGGCGTATTAATATTCAAATCAACTTCTTGTTGTTGTTGTGGGGAGAACACACGAATGTTCGGTGGAAATCTTTTTTGCTCAAATACATATTGGCTTTCAAGAGAAATACTTAAGTTTTTTAATTTTGGGTTTAGGTATGAAATACTATTTACTAGGTTAGCAGATGGTATATTTATCAGCGGAACATCAGTAGACTTATCCGTGCCCTGTACCCATGAAAACTTATGGTCTGTGCGTATTTTTGAAGTCCAATTACTAAATAGTGAAACATCAACACCTATGAGCTGTGCAATGGTTTGACGGTATGCCCAAACAGGAAATGCGCCTCTAATGGTAAACTCGACACTATTTGGCTCTAAGATTATAAAATCAGCTATGGAGTTTATGTAGGGAGCCAGGGTATATCCCCAATTGCCCGTATTTTTTTCGTAGGAGAGCGAAAATTTTGAGGAAGCTTCACTTTTTATCCGTAAATCACCCAGCTCTATTCTCGCTGCCGAATGATGTAGGCCGTCGCTGAACAATTCTGACGGATTCGGAGCTCTTTGAGCGTAAGTGTAGTTGAGCTTAAGATTATGATTACTTTCAAATTCATAATTAAAACCAGCGGTCGCCGAAATATTGTTAAAATCAAAAACAGGATTTGTCAATAGTTGTGTTCCTAAATCTTCTATAACAATGTCACTAAAATCTACATTATAACCGCGTTCCTCCCATCGGGAAGTTCGATAGAATTTTTTAGCATCCATTCTATTAAAGTCATAACGTAAGCCACCTTCCAAAGTCCAATCTTCACCAAGATTCACCTCAAAAACAGCGAAAACACCCAAATCCAACTTATCGTAATCAGGAATGAGTCTTCTTACCCCGGTATCCGGATTGGCAAAATTTGATTGAAGTCGACCCATTACACCAATTTTCAAATCTAAATCTTGGCGAGAGTCTAACTGAAAATCGGCAGATATGGTATGCGTGGTCAATTTTAAATCTAGCGATGGTTTATCCGCATCATCGCCCACACGCACATCGTATTCAAAGCGTCTATTACTTTGAAAATCATATTGCACCGTAGCCTTCCCTAAGCCCTCAAGGCGACGATAATAATTTACTTTCCCCAAGTGATGGGAAACTTCTTGATTGGGCTGCACGATGTCGTACGAGAACGGATTAACTACATTTGGTTGCTGCGAGTTTATCGCATCGATCAGATCATCGACATTACCAATATGGGAAGCTCGTAAAATACCAATATCTGTATCAAAATAGGAGTAATAGCCCTCCCAACCTTGAATAAAATCCCGTTTACCAATATTGATAGAAATACCGGCTTCTTGAACGCCTGTATTAGAAAGTAGATAATCGGGGGCCTCAAGATTACCTAGTTTCTTAAAAGAGCCTTGTGCCTTTATGTATAAACCAGAGTTATACGATTTAATAAGGGCAGAGGTAAGGCTGCCTCCGCGGCCATTTGAAAACAGGCTTACTTGTGTTCTACCGAATAACGAATCGGTGCGGGCAATCGGCGCAGGGTTTAAAATAATTACACCGCCTATGGCGTCTCCACCATATTGTAAGGCTGCGGCACCCTTTATAACACTTATTCGTTGATTCGAATTTATATCCACATTCGGTGCGTGTTCATCGCCCCATTCCATATCTTGCATTCGTACATTATTGTTCAAGACAAGTATTCGGCTGCCATTTAAACCCTGTATCACTGGTTTTACGATATTCGCTCCGGTATTCAAGGAGGAAACACCAGTAATTTTTTTAAGAGCATCTCCTAAACTACTCCCGCTATACTTTTCAAGATCCTCCTCGTTGAGTCTACCTTCTTGTCCTGTCTTGGTAGTATTTGCTGCATCGCCTACAACCTTTACCTCTTCAAGCTCTTCTAAATGATGTTCCAAGCGGATTTTCTGATAGGTATCGCCATCAACGGTCAGCGTTACGAATTGTGATGTACATTCTGGGTGGGATACTTCCAATTCTATGACGCCGTTGCAGATATTCTCTAATCTAAATTTACCCGCTTCATTAGATTTGGTCGCTATTTTTTTACCCGTGATGTTAACTGTAGCATTTTGTAAAGGAGAATTGTCATGAAAATCAACGATTTCACCCAACAGAATGTTGTTGCATTCTTGGCTTGCTATACTGCCCGTTATGAAAACGAATAATAGGGCTAAATAAAATCTCATTGATTAATATTACGCTTGTTCGAACCCATCATCTAATATGGGTAACTTCTTTTTTGGTATAGGTAAATCTAACCTATAACTGGAGGAGGCCTACCAAAAAGTTGAAAGCGTAATGTGTAAGAAGTATGTCTTGAAATAAGAGGCGTTGCCTTTTGATTCGATAACATTGGTATGGCTATCGAATTAAGATTAAAAGGAAAAGAAACACTATGTTCTGCCTGTTGATTTTCGATGGCAGTCTCACAGTTTTCACAATTTTCAATTGTATCGGTATCCCCATCCTGATGGCTATACACGTGAAGCGCCGATACCTTTACCATTAGCAAGGCAAGCAGAAGGAACGTAATAATCGAAAATGTAAAATTATTCTTCACGATGCTAAATTAAACAAACAATCTGCTTTTAATGTTAAATAAATCTTAACTGTTTTTGGTGAATAAGAAGCCAAGCCCCATACGAGAGAGCATTTTCTTTTCAAAATTCCAAAAAAATTTAAACTGGCCGAATAACCAACCAAAAATGACAAGTAGTACCTGATAAAAGGGAAAAATTAAAAGAATTCGTAGCATCCAATATACGAAACCTCCCCAAAAGACATCTGGGAATGCTTCTCTTGACAGTCCGAGCCATGCTAAGAACGGTTTTGCCACATACACCGAAGAAGAACCGGTAATAGCGAACACGATGCAAATTACGATAACCTGAAAGTTGGAGTTGATACCCCAGCGTTCTTTTAGTTTTTCCATACCTCAATTTAAGGGTGCGAAGATATACCTTATAAACGAGGAGCAAAAGTGCCGAGGCGTTGTCTGTATTTACGCTGAAAATAGACCAAGTAGTTGTAGAGTTTGTAATTGACCTCATACCCGTAATCGATATGGGTTTGATAATCTATCTGCATTTCGTAAAGTTGCGGACTAAATTGTTGGGGTTGCAGTACTCTTTGATTCCAACTAACGACCCATATTTGATTCCTAGCCTCCAAAAATGTTTGCGAATAGTAATTTTCCGGTCTGGCAACTGATTGAAGCCATGTGTAAAAGCCGGGTTCGATAATGGTAATCTCATATTCGGTCTTATTGCTTGAGATTGAAATAGTATCGCCTTCTACTTGTTGAAAAGCTTGCTCTTCCTCATCCGAAATTGAAATGCCTTGTTTGTTGCTTTTGCAGCTAATACTAAAAATAGTGATAGCAATAAGCATACTTAGTGCTAGGAGTAAATTCTTTTTCATAAGCGTTAAGGTACAAAAAAAGCCGTTTCAATTGTGAAACGGCGTTTATACGGATTTTTAACTATGTTATTTTCCGAAAATACTTCCTAGAAGTCCGCCAAGACCTCCGCTGCTTTTACCGCCTCCCATGACCATACCGGCAACATCGTCTAAAATACTACCATCGCCATCGGCATCTAATAAAGTAGTAATCAAGCTTCTGTTCTCATCTGGTTGACCACCTAACATTCCGCCTAGCAAACCATTCAATTGATTGGCATCGGTAACATTATTCTGAGCTTTTTGCTTTCCTATAACACCCATCACAATAGGTGCGGCTATTTTAAGAATACTCGCAATTGAGCCCATATCCATTCCGGATTTTTGGCTTAGTGTACTTTCTACTTGAGGTTGTTTGTTCCCGAAAATGTGACCTAAGATGCTCGCACCGTCTTGAACTACATCATCATCGACACCACCGTCAAATAGACCACCTAAATTATCTAATATACTTCCGTTATGCTTATTTGAAAGTGCATTCATAAGACCTTCGGCTTCTTGTGGAGATGATTTAACGTTCTTTTTCATGGCACCAAGAAGTAATGGCATGGCCATACTTAATACATTTCCTGTTTGGCTCTCTGACTGACCTGTTTGACCGGCTACTGCGCCAATTAATTGTTTGCCCGCCGGGCTGTTTAATAAATCTAATAATCCTGACATCGTGTTCTTTTGTTTACTGGTTACTGCGGTAATGTACAAAAAAGAATTTATTCGATAATGGAGATTTAAACCCCACTGTCGTTAAGGTAAGTTGCGCCTGGTTGAGCTTCGAATGCATCGTTAGTTTGCACGTGGCGGTTTACTCATTAAATGAATAAACCGATAGCGTTAGCATCTTAATAGCTGCGGTAAGTGGTTAAGAAAGCAACGTAATGATCTGAGTTGCTAGTTCAGTTCCGATGCGGTCTTGAGCTTCAAGAGTTGCCGCACCAATATGGGGAGTCAAAGAAATTTTAGGGTGCATCAATATTTTGATTTCCGGTTTTGGTTCCGATTCAAAAACATCAAGACCTGCGAAAGAGATTTTACCATCTTCCAAAGCGTCGATCAAAGCTACCTCATCGATAACACCGCCACGGGCTGCATTCACTATGCCAGCGCCATGCTTCATGGTTTTTAATTCTTTAACACCGATAACATATTCTTTTTGTGCAGGTACGTGAAGCGTTACAAAGTCCGATTCTTGTAAAAGGGCAGACTTATCGATCGATTTTAAATCGAAATAAATCTCTTTTCCATCGAAAAAATCCAAAGAAATCGAGGTGTTTTCTAAAAATGGGTCATGATACATAACTTTCATGCCAATACCCAATGCAATTTTTGCGGTAGCTCTACCTATTCGGCCAAACCCGATAACACCGAGTGTTTTTCCGCGTAACTCTGAACCTGCACCATACGATTTTTTAAGTTGTTTGAAGTTGCTATCACCTTCTAAAGGCATGTTGCGATTCGCATCATATAGATAGCGAACACCTCCGAAGAGATGTGCAAAAACCAACTCAGCTACCGATTCGGATGACGCGGCAGGGGTATTGATTACGTGCAGTCCTTTTTCTCTAGCGTAGGCAACATCGATATTATCCATGCCAACGCCTCCGCGCCCTATTAACTTTAGATTCGGACAAGCGTCGATTAAATCTTTGCGCACTTTCGTAGCACTGCGCACCAATAGCCCTATGATATTATTTTCGTTGATAAAAGCTATCAGTTGCTCTTGGGCTACATGAGTCGTGTTTACCTTATAGCCTGCTGTTTCTAAAGCTGAAATGCCGCTTGCAGCAATACCGTCGTTTGCTAGTATTTTCATGGCACTAGAAATTATTGATTATTTGGTTTATTTGTATTGATTCGCGATTGATAAAAATTAAATCTTAACTTATCCTATGCGCTCCATCTCGCTCATGATATCTACAAGTACGCCAACACTTTCGAGTGATAGGGCATTGTACATTGAAGCCCGATAACCGCCCACTGAACGATGGCCATTTAGACCGTTGATACCAGCTTCTTTAAGCATTTTATCGAATGTGTCTTTGAGCGCCTCATCGGTAAGATTGAAGGTTGCGTTCATATTCGAACGGTCCTCTTTTTTGGCATAGCCTTTAAAAATCGGACTCAAATCGATCTCGGAATATAATAGCCGTGCCTTTTTCTCATTTATTTCTTCGATTGCTGCTATGCCGCCTAAATCTTTCAACCATTGCAGGGTCAACATAGATACATAGACTGGAAAAACGGCGGGTGTATTGAACATGCTATCTTTTGAGATGTGCACTTTATAATCAAGCATACTTGGAATACTCCTTGTAACCTTTCCTAAAATCGCCTCTTTGATAACTACCAAAGTAGTACCTGCGGGCCCCATATTTTTTTGAGCTCCTGCGTAAATAAGGTCAAATTGCGAAAAGTCTATCGCCCTCGAAAAAATATCGGAACTCATATCGCACACTAACGGACTATTGGTTTTCGGAAACTTTTTAATCTGAGTTCCGAAAATAGTATTATTGGAAGTTAGGTGCAGGTAATCCAATCCGTCAGGAATGGTATAGCCTTTTGGGATATGATTGAAGTTTTCATCTTTAGAAGACCCCACTTCTACAACTTCCCCGAACAACTTAGCTTCCTTTATTGCTTTGTCGCTCCAGGTACCGGTATTCAAATACCCGGCTTTCTTTTCCAACAAGTTGTAAGCGACCATTAAGAACTCCATACTGGCGCCGCCTTGAAGAAATAGTGCTTTATAGCCTTGGTCTTGTAAACCGAGGAGCTCTAGCGCCAATGACTGGGCAGTTTCCATTACTGCTACAAAGTCTTTGCTACGATGGGAAATTTCGATAAGAGACAAGCCTAAACCATTGAAATCTACTACCGCCTCCGAGGCTTTTTTCAGCACTTCTTGAGGAAGTATACATGGGCCTGCACTAAAATTGTGTTTTTTCATTTTTATAGTTTTTATCACTAAAACCTAGTTAACGGTAAGATTGTAAAGGTCATAAAATAAAGAGAAAACTACGGTACTAAAAACAGATTATTCTGTTATATTTTCAACAAGAAATCAACAGTGTCGACTCCGTCTGCATAATCCGATAATTTGGGTATTTGGCTTGTTCCAAAGTCGATTTCATTTGGAGAAAACCCTTTGCTTACCACGCACTGTAATTTCTCTACATCGTTTTTGAGTGTCCTTTTCAACTTTTCGACATCTGCATAAAAAGTATACGCAAGTGAAGCGATAGGGGATGAATACCTCTCATCTTCCTTAAGTATTAGAAAGCCATTATCCAAGATTTTAAACTCCGACATTAGATAAACCGCTTTATTGTAATCATAATTGTTCGCATATTTTATTTGCTTGACAATAGGGTGAAATTTGTAAAGCGCTTTAAAGAGAATATCGAAATCATAACCTTCGGGCACGAATATTTTAGCAACACTGCGACAACCTAGTCCATAATATCGAAATATGTCTTCTCCTAGGGCCTCTAGCTGTTCGGTAGTTTCGTTTCCTGTCAATACGGCAACAGAATTTCTATTTTTTCGAATAATGTTGGGAACTTTTCCAAAATAGTGTTCGAAGTAACGTGCGGTATTATTGCTTCCCGTGGCAATAACGGCATCAAAACCCTCCATTTTTCCTTCAGTAAATAGAATATAATCTTTTAATGATGGCTCTCTATGAATAAGGTAACTCGTTGCAAAGGCAAAGAGTACGTTGTCGCTAGAGGATAATTTAATTAAAGCCCTATGACCTGTGATCAACACGGATAAAAAATCGTGAAAACCGACCAAGGGGATATTGCCGGCCATAATAAGGGCAATGGTTTTCGGTTGATTTTTTTGGACGTTCTTTTGGTAAACTGAAAGCCAAGCCGAGAGTTTTTGCTCGGTCAGGAGATCTCCCCAACTTTTTAGAGCGAATAGCACGTTTTCCCTATTAAACCATCCGTTTTTATGCTTTGCCAACCTGATTGCGTCCTCGAGCTTTTCGTTCCATAAAGCTTCTTCGGAGGTATTTTTGCCAAATTCTCTCAGAAACCTCCCTAGAGTTGCGAAAGCAATAAAAGTTTTGTGATGGTCGTTCATATTATTTGTACAAAAATGTATTCCGCTTTACCTTTGCGCAAAAATAGTGATACTGTACCGATTTAAGGCAGTCTGGTAATTAGGAAAGTGACGGGGGTAACTGAATTAAGTTTAGGAACAACATAAAGAAAAAGAATCATGGCGATTATCATAACAGACGAATGTATTAACTGCGGTGCTTGCGAGCCCGAATGCCCGAATACTGCTATTTATGAAGGTGCAGATGAATGGCGGTATAGTGATGGTACTTCCTTAACAGGCGATGTAGTTTTACCAGATGGTAAGGCAGTAAATGCCGATATTGTTCAAGAGCCGATAAGTGATGAAGTGTACTATATTTCTCCTGATAAATGTACAGAATGTATGGGCTTTCATGAAGAACCACAATGTGCAGCGGTATGCCCGGTAGACTGTTGTGTGCCCGATGAGGACCGAGTTGAGATCGAGGAGGTACTTTTAGGAAAGCAAGCGTTTATGCATCCTGAGGAGTAATAAAAACTTCGTAGATTGGTCGGTTAGTTGCGTATTTTTCTAAAGCCAACAAATCATTTTTTAGATAACCTTTCCGTTTACTATGAAAACAAACCAAGGCTACACCGGATTCTGGAAAAATTTAGGGTGCTTTTTAAGTGTTGTTGTCTTGTTGACTTTCTTATCTATATTCCTTTACGTTATTTATTTTGTCTTTTTCAATGATAAGGAATGGTTTAATATTATTTGATTACAAGGGTGTACTTAAATATACTCGCTTTCCTTCGGGCAAGTTCAAATGAATGACAATCATAGAAAAAAGATTGGATGTTTTCTGCTAATTTGCGGAGCGCTAGGTATTTTGATTCCTTTGGTTTACTTCATTTATATCTATATAATTGTTATTCTTAAATAACTTCAATATGCTTTTAAAAGACTTGATGTTTAAAAGCTCATTTCTTCATACTATCTTTGCAGCCGATTTAATTAGTCTAGCGTCTAATGTCTATAAGAATAGCATAAAATGAAAGTGATTCCGCCTTTACTGGAATAAATTCAGCACAGACCAGGGAATGACAATAAAATACTTAGTAATGAAAGCAGGTATCGTAGGATTGCCCAATGTTGGTAAATCAACTCTTTTTAATTGTTTATCGAATGCGAAAGCGCAAAGCGCCAACTTTCCATACTGTACCATCGAGCCAAATATTGGTGTGGTTAATGTACCTGATTCCAGGTTGCAGAAATTAGAGGAATTGGTAAATCCGGAACGTGTACTGCCGGCTACTGTCGAAATCGTTGATATCGCAGGCTTGGTAAAAGGGGCTAGCAAAGGGGAAGGGCTAGGAAACCAATTCTTAGGAAATATTCGTGAGACCGATGCAATTCTTCATGTTTTACGCTGTTTCGATAATGAAAATATTGTTCATGTAGATGGTTCTGTAGACCCGATTCGGGATAAGGAAACCATAGATATGGAGTTGCAATTGAAAGATTTAGAAACGGTCGAAAAGAAACTTGACAAAGTAAAGCGTGCCGCCAAAACGGGTAATAAAGAGGCGCAAAAAGAAGAGGCGGTGTTATTGGCCATTAAAAACGGATTAGAAGCTGGTACCTCGGTAAGGGCGGTTGAACTTTCGAAAGAAGACAGATTGGAATATGTGAACCCATTGCAATTCATAACCGATAAACCGGTAATGTATGTTTGTAACGTAGATGAAGATGCTGCAGTTTCGGGTAACGAATACGTAACTAAAGTAAAAGCAGCAGTTGCTCACGAAGATGCAGAAGTGGTTGTTTTGGCCGTGGGAACTGAAGCAGATATCACTGAGTTGGAAACATACGATGAACGTCAAATGTTTTTAGAAGATTTAGGACTGTCAGAACCGGGTTCTGCAAAACTGATTCGCGGTGCTTATAAATTATTAAACCTCGAAACTTATTTTACGGCCGGCGAAAAAGAAGTTCGCGCTTGGACGATTCCCGTTGGTGCAACCGCCCCACAAGCAGCTGGTGTTATTCATACCGATTTTGAAAAAGGTTTTATCCGAGCAGAAGTTATTGCGTATGATGATTACGCCGTTTTTGGTAGCGAAAGCAAAGTAAAAGAGGCGGGTAAAATGCGTGTTGAAGGCAAAGAATACATTGTTAAAGATGGTGATGTAATGCACTTTAGGTTTAATGTGTAACTTTTTACCAAAACTTCTATAAGTTAATTTTAAATGTAGTGCTATCAATACTTAGGGCTTTTTCATTCAAATTTTAAGGTTACATAGCATTTCTTTTTTATATTAGGTCCCAGAGTCGTGATATGTTAAAGAAATTACTTGTTACATTGAATGCAATGTTAGCATGTTTTGCTTGTGGTCAGGAATGCCCACAACTTTTAAGTCCGCTTCCCGACACACCAAATGTATCCGTAGGCACCACAATATCATGGGAGCGTATTGAAGGTGTTCCCGCTTACATTATTAGGCTTGGTACTACTCCTGGGGGTAATGAAATAGCTGAGTCAACTGTTGGAGCTTCAACTACATATACACCTCCGTTTACTTTGCCCGACAATACCACAGTATATGTTACCATAATTTTGGATTTTTTATTTTTAAATAGTCAAAAAGTATTTTGCGAAGCAGGCTCTTTTTCTACTGAAGATATAACCACTCCGCCTGCTTGTAATCAAATTACGGCTCCGGATGATGATGATGGAGGGGTGAGTATTTTTTCAAATATTTTTTGGACTTACTCCGCCACCGCCACTGGGTATTATCTATCTTTTGGTACAGACGAGAATGCAACTAATATCGAAAACGATTTAGATGTAGGGAATAATTTAAATTACAATCCTAACGATTCTTTTCCAGAAAATACCACCATTTATGTAAGGGTTACGCCATACAATGAGAATGGTAAATCAACCGGCTATTGCGAAATTATAAGCTTTACGACAGGGGAGTTGCCTCCATTACCAAACTGCACAAGCCTTATTAATCCAAGAAACAATTCTTTTAATGTTCCTCTTAATACTGTTTTAGAATGGAACGCCGTTGATGGGGCAGATGGTTATAAAGTGACTATTGGCACAAGGTCGAATACACCAAATATTACAGATAATATACCTTATTCTAGTAATTCGATCCTCGCATTGGATTTCGTGCCGAACCAAACTTATTTTGTAACAATTATTCCTTTTAATGAAGCTGGTGATGCCATAGGATGCATAGAAGAATCGTTCTCCACAGCAATTGGGTGTGGCCCGTTTTTAGATGCTCAGACCAATGAACTTGTTGATTATTCTCCCAATTTGGATTTCCCTGAACTAATTGTTATTTGTAATAATGATGAAAATGTGGCACTCAATGCTCCTGATGATATTGATGGCCAAAGGTGGTTTGAAATTAATGAGATGGGGGAAGAATTTTTGAAATCTGAAGCACCAAGTTTCACAGTTGCTAAAGAGGGTAATTATAGATTAGAAGCTTATAATATAATTTCAATATTTGACCGGTCGCTAGAATGTGTTGAATCTAGATTGTTTTCTGTTCATGTATCGGAGACTCCGCGAATTAGTGGTTTTAGAGAAGAACAAAATTCTAATCTTATCAAAATTACTGTGTTGACCTCTGACATAGGTAACTTCGAATATGCAGTTGATTCTATAGATGGGCCGTATCAAGAAAACAACACCTTTATCATTGAGGATAATTTAACGCATACCTATCATGTTCGAGATAAGAATGGATGTGGTATTGCTACAGAAGATTACGGTCCGGATCTAATTCTTGAAGGCTTTCCAAAGTTTTTCAGCCCAAACGGTGATAACATAAATGATTATTGGCAATTTATGCAACCTTTTGAAGAGGCATTTGTGGTTTTACAATCTATCGATATTTTTGACCGCTATGGTAACTTAATAGTACAAGTCAATCCAAATTCTGTGGGTTGGGATGGTACTTTTAACGGCAACCCACTACCAACTGGGGGGTATTGGTTTAGGGCCATAAATAGTTCGAATAAAGTTTTTAAAGCAAATTTCACTTTAAAGCGCTAATCCTCATTGAGGATTTTAAAGTTCTCTTATTTTGACTAAGGCCTAATTAGTTTTAATCAATAGAATTCCTAGAGGCTCTGCCTCGGGTGTAGCATTCGACTGATTGAAGAACCAAGAGTCTAGAGCCAAGACTGAAAATTCAGTCTAATTTCTTGATTCTTGTAGCGAAGCGGTCTAGTTTCTGATACCTCGATGGTTTTCCTCGGGGTAGTTCATTTTGGCGGTTTAAGCTCTTGATCTAAGCTTGGAATACTAAAAGGTCGCACACTATATATCAACAATACCCCCCATTTCATTGTTAATTACTTTATAACCTAGAGGTTTCATTTTTTTTGAAGTAATACTATCTTAGCCAGACTTTCAATATTAACCCCGCTATATGGCCGAGAATACCCAATATACCGAAGATAACATCCGTTCGTTAGACTGGAAAGAGCATATTCGTATGCGCCCCGGTATGTATATTGGTAAGTTGGGTGATGGCTCTTCTGCCGATGATGGCATCTATATTCTGTTAAAAGAAACTATCGATAATTGTATCGATGAGTTTGTGATGGGAGCTGGTAAAACGATTGAAATTAGGATTAAAGACGGCTTGGTAAAAGTGCGTGATTACGGTCGCGGCATTCCTTTAGGGAAGGTGGTAGATGTAGTTTCTAAAATGAATACGGGTGGTAAGTACGACTACCGTGCATTTAAAAAGTCCGTTGGATTAAATGGAGTAGGTACCAAAGCGGTAAATGAGCTCTCCAGTTTTTTCGATGT
>Ga0114957_1003322_pt1 | contig 14582 bp, 5 predicted proteins | sample BantaG_FD_87175 | JGI IMG/M metagenome (GOLD analysis project Ga0114957, IMG submission 87175) | Marine algal microbial communities from Bantry Bay, Ireland - BantryBay_4 metaG | ecosystem: Host-associated > Algae > Red algae > Unclassified | place: Bantry Bay, Ireland | collected 2014-11-21 | reverse complement strand
GAACACCAGTTACATTACCAAGTGGAGGAAGTTTTACTTTGAATCCAGATGGAAGTTATACTTATACACCTGATCCAAATTTTGTAGGAACGGAAGTAGTAGAATATGAAGTATGTGATAATGGTTCACCACAAGCCTGTGAAACAGCGACATTGTATTTGACAACATTATCAATCAATTCAACTGCATCAACAGACGATTTCAATAATACACCATTTGAAACACCAGTAAGTGCAGATGTAAGTACGAATGATGTTGACGCAGAAGGCGACAACCAAACATTTACTTTAGATGGAGCAAATGGAGGAATGAATCCAGCAGATGGAACGGTTACAATGAATCCAGATGGTAGTTACACTTTCATTCCTGCTAATGGATTTAGTGGAGAAACTGAATTTGACTATGAAGTTTGTGATGATGGTACACCGTCAATTTGTGAAACGGCAACTGTTTACATAGAAGTATTGAAACCAATTAGTACACAAACTTCACAAGTGATTGCTAATCTAGATGCAAATACTGTAGAAGAAGGTCAGACAGGAACTGGAAATGTTTTATCTAATGATTTAGATCCTGATGGATTATCACCAGCAGTTACGACGCCATTAACTAATCAAACTGTTACAGGAATTGATGAAGATGGAAACCCAGTAGCAGATGCAGGAACATTGACTTTAAATACAGATGGAACTTACACTTTTGTACCAACACCTGGATTTACAGGAACGGTAACACAAGCATATACGATTTGTGATCCAGCAATTCCAGCGATAGCATGTGATGATACAGAATTGATCATTGATGTATTACCTAACAATGGAAATACAACATTTGCCAACGATGATGCAGTCATGGTAGATCAAGGAGTAACAGCAATAGGAGATGTTGCTACAAATGATACAGATAGTGAGGATGACAACCAAACAGTTTCATCATACATGTATGATACAGATGGCGATGGTGATGCAGATGCTTCGGGAACAATTGGAACTGCTACACAGGTAGGAGGAACAAATGACCAAGGTACTTATGTTGCGGATGCAGGTGACTTAACTTTAAACTCAGATGGTACTTATACTTTTGAACCAGCAACAGGATTTGCAGGGAATGTAGTCGTACCTTATGAAATATGTGATGATGTTACACCAACACCAGCATGTGAAAAAGCAACACTTGTAATTACAGTATTGGATGTGAAGCGAGATTACGGTGATGCACCAGCAGCTTATCCAACAGTATGGCATAGAAAAATGACAGATGTGAATGATGACGATGTGTTAGACGGTTCTGATGATGTTTGGTTAGGAACGAAAACTAGCTTTGAAGGATCACAATTATCAAATTCAACAGCTAATGGAGATACCTTTGATGATGCAATTACATTTGGAAATGCGGCAGGTAATTTCCCAATAAGCGTTTTACCTTCAACTAGTTATGATGTTGATGTTACGGTAAACTCTACAGGACCAAATACAGTTTATTATGGTATGTGGATTGATTGGAATGATGATGGAATTTATGATGATTTCCATAATGGCTCACAAATTACAGCAAGTCCAGCAACAACTACTGTTACTGTTAACTCTCCTCCAACTTATTCTGGAGAGACAGTTAATGTAAGGTTGAGAGCAGATGATGAAGGATTTGTTTCTACTGATTTTACAGGAGGAAAAACGAATGGAGAAGTGGAAGATTTCCAAGCATTTGTTGCGCTTCCTGTCGAGTTAAGTTCATTCAAAGCAAGAGAAAATAATTGTGATGTTCATTTGACTTGGGAAACTCAGTCAGAGGAAAAATTCGATTACTTTGAAATTGAGAGAAGTGGCGACGGACATGATTTTAAATCAATAGAAATCGTTAAAGGACAAGGTGGAAATACAGGACAAGTTTATTCCTTCATGGACAAACGAGCTTCTGAATTAAATTACTATAGATTGAAAATGGTGGATTTAGATGGTTCGACAGAGTATTCAAAAACTATTTTCATTGATACTAATTGTGGTGATGAGAATGGCGGATTGAATATTTATCCAAATCCAATTTCACCTTTTCAAGGATTTTTGAATGTTGAATTTTATACAGAGAAAACTGAAACTCAATTATTGATAGTTGATGTTTTAGGAAGAACAGTCAAAAGAATTTCTTTTGATGTAGAATCTGAAAATACAAATTATATTCAAATTGATATTTCAAATTTACCATCTGGAACTTATAGTTTGCAGCAAGTAGGAATGAAGAAATCTAGTTTGTTTATCATTCAAGAATAGATTTTAGAAAATTCTTTTCATCAGCGGTATCGATTTATTTCGGTACCGCTTTTTTTCTAATAAACATTAGAGAGCCGTTTCCAAGTAATTTTGGAAGCGGCTTTTTTTAATAAAATCATTGAAATCGACTACCGGGAAAGAATCACTTTCTATAGTCGCTTTTTTTATTTAAAATATATAATTAATAGAGAGTAAGTCTATTATGAGTTTTAATATTTTACTATATGAAGTTTTAATCCGTCACGTTTAATTTAGATTTTGAATAGTTGAGAGATAGACGTGGCATCCTTTTTTCATTACTCTTTGTGACAGTAATTTTTTATCCTTCCTAAACATCTTCCATATAAATTTGGAATCTATTTATTAAACATCTTCCCCCGTTTAAATCTTTTTTTTACAACATATTTTATTTCAAATAAAAAATACCCATGCGTTTTAAAAACAATTATTCAAAAATCTTTTTTCTCCTATTTGTAATTAATGGAATATTTTTCACTTCTAGTTTTGCTGGAAGCGTTGATTCCATTTATTATCTCTGTGATGGAGGCGATCAACTTTACAAATTTGATAGGGTTTCAGAAACGAGTACCTATATAGGTTCTACAGCAGGAGGTACTGCTATAGAGGCTATCGTATATCATTCTTTTGATGATGAAATTTATGGAGCGAATGGAGGTGACTTTGTTCATATCAGTAAAACAAATGGAACAGTTACTACCATTGCAGACATTGATGGAGGAGTTGCTTTAGATGGATCTGACGGGCCATTATTAGCCTATGATGTAGATGGATTAGCTTTCGATTCTTGGGGAGGATTCTACTGGGCATCTTCTCGTCGATATGGAGATTTTGATATAATGTTTAAAATTGATAATACTGGTCAAGTGATTCGAGATGCCTTTGGAGCAGGGGTCGATTATGTATGGGTTGATGGAAATGGGGTAAATCTTGATGTAGATGATATTGCAATTAGTCCTGTAACAGGTTCGATGTATGCTGTCACTACGGTAGGAGGTTCATCAGTATTGATTGAACTTAACCGAAATACGGGTAGCGTTATTTCGACTGTTGCTTTAGATCAAGCTGATGTAGAGGGACTTGATTTTACTTCTGATGGAGTACTTTATGGAAGTATAGGAACGAATCAGCGACTTTGGCAAATCCTTTTGAATGGTACTATGATTAATGAAGTAAATGTAAGCGGCGGCGGATGTAGTGATATTGAAGCAGTTGGAGCAACTACTGCTCCTGCCGATACGATAGGTGGTAAGGTTTGGCACGATGTCGATTTGAATACCATTAATAATTCAGAGTCAGGAATTGCAAATGTTACTGTTGAATTATTTTATGATAATAATGGCGATGGAATTATAGATGCAGGTGATATTCTTATCCAAACGACGACGACTGATGCGAATGGAGATTATGGATTTTACTTTGGTTCTAATGCTGATTTGTTAATACGAATTGACGAATCAACACTTCCTGTTGGTTATGGATTAACAACTGATAATATAGAAGATGCTACGTTTTCTGTTATTGCCAATGAAGAGCAAGATTATAATAATGACTTTGGGGCAACCGATGGTGCTGATTGTGATGGAGATGGAATTCCTGATTTTGTAGAAGGAACTGCTGATACAGATAATGACGGAATCAATGACAATTGTGATTTGGATTCTGATAATGATGGAATATTAGATGCTGACGAAGGATTAGTAGATACAGATGGAGATGGAATTGTAGATATGTTGGATTTGGATTCTGATAACGATGGAATTCCTGATGCTATTGAAGCTAACAATGGTATTGCGCCAGCGGGTTACGATGCATCTACTGGAAATATAGTTGGAACAGATACAGATAATGATGGATTATTGGATAGTGTGGATGATTTGCCAACAACTATCTATGGAGGTAGTACTTCGACGTTGAATAATCCTGACCATGATGGTGATGGAATTAATGATTATTTAGATTTAGATTCAGATAATGATGGAATTTTGGATGTGGTAGAAGCAGGTGGAACGGACTCAGATTTGGATGGAAAAATTGATGGTTTCGTTGATACTGATTCAGATGGATATTCTGATCCTTTGACTTCAACACCACTTCCTGTTTCAAATACTGATTCTAATGGAAACCCAGATTATATCGACATTGATTCAGATGATGATGGATTGGATGATACATTAGAAGGATTGACTACTCCTAACTATGCTACTCCTCAAGTTACTATTGATTCTGACAATGATGGGATCATTGATTTTTGGGATAATAGTGTAGGAGGAAATCCAATAGTACCTACTGATACAGATGGAGATGGAACGCCTGATTACCAAGACCTAGATTCTGATAATGATAGTATCGTAGATATTATAGAAGGAAACGATGCAAATGAGGATGGCGTTGCTGATTATACTGCTTCAAATATAGATGCAGATGGCGATGGTTTGGATGATGCTTATGACTGCGATACCAATAATTGGGATTGGTGTACGAATGCGCCTCATCAAGATTTTGATACAGATGGTGCTCATGATTGGAGAGATACTGATGATGATAATGATGGATTACCTACGGTATTGGAATCAACGGATGCAGATAATAATGGTACTCCAGATTATTTAGAAGAAGGAACTTTTGATAATGATGGTGACGGAATAGATGATGCTAATGATATAGATAATGATAATGATGGAATTCCTGATGCTATTGAAAAAGGATGTTTTATCGAAAATAGAGTAGGAGATGTTTTACAATGGACTGTAAATATAAACGTGACAAATGCGGTTAATGCTGTTGGCCCAGCAGATGGTACAGAGGCTCAATTAAATAGTAATGGAAATTATTTTATTTTAGAAATGGATGAAGTAATTCCTGCAGGTCAACAATATACGATTAGATGGAGACAACGACCAGGAGAGGGAGGTACTAGTATTATTGATTTAAGAGAATCAATAGATGGAGTAACGTTTACGGCTCATCCAACTCAGCCTCAAACCACAAGTGAAACTTTAATTAATACGGTAGTTACTGCGAATGTTGATACGAAATTTATTTATTTGAAGAAAGATAACCCACCAAGTTCAAGTGATTATTGGGTGGATGCTATTTTCTTTGATTTTAATTATAACAATTGCCCTACTCCAGATACAGACAATGATGGCATTCCAGATTGGTTAGACCTTGATTCTGACAATGATGGTATTCCAGACATTGTAGAAGCAGGTGGTACAGATACAAATGGTGATGGTGTAATTGATTATCCAACACCTGGCGATCCAACTTCAATGGTTGATACAGATAATGATGGATTGGCAGATGCCTATGATGATGATAATGGAGGTTCAGCAATTCCAAATGGCGATTTAGATAATGATGGTATTCCAAATGCATTGGACATAGATTCTGATAATGATGGTATCGTAGATGTTATCGAAGCAGGTGGAACAGATGCTGATGGAAATGGAATGGAAGATAATTTTGCAGATTCAGATTTAGATGGTTTTAATGACAATGTAGATGGTGATGTAGGAAATGATGGAACGATTGAAAATTCTGCGAATGCATTGTTATTAACTGGAGCAGATACTGATTCTGACGGATTACCAAACAGTTATCCTAACGAGAATTTGGATGGAGATATGAATCCTAATTACCTTGATATTGATGCAGACAATGATGGGATTGTAGATAATACGGAAGCGCAACCAACTGATAATTATATTGCACCAACGACAGATTCTGATGGTGATGGATTAAATGACGCTTACGAAATACCGAGTACAATCGGAACTTTCGGAGGTGCAGGAATCACTCCTGAAAATACAGATGGAACAGATAATCCAGATTATTTAGATCTCGATACTGATAATGATGGTATCGTTGATATTATTGAAGGACATGATTCCAACGGTGATGGAGTAGTAGATGGAAATGATTCGCCTGCGGCAAAAACAGGACTTGCAGGAGGTACTACAGATACTGACGGAGATGGATTGTTGGACGGTTTTGATAACAACACAGCAAGTACAGATCCAACGAATACTAACTTAAATCCGGAATCTCATCCTGATGTTCAAGGTGGAACTATTGAGCAAGATTGGAGAGAAGTTGAAGTAGGAACTATTGGAAATCGAGTATGGATTGATGAAAATACAGATGGCATCCAAGATGCTGGTGAACCTGGAATCGCAGGAGTAACCGTTGAATTAGTGGATGGAAATAACAATGTAATTGCAACGGTTATCACAGATGCAAATGGAGGATATTTATTTAGAAATGTAACGCCAGATACTTATACTGTAAGAGTAGCATCAGGTATTCCAACTGCTCTTGATAATATTATTTTTGATGAAGACAATGGAACGAGTGCTCCAGATGAAGAAACAGTTGTAACATTAAATAGAGGAGGCGAACATTTAACTGCTGATTTTGGATATAATTATGTACCTACAGCAGATACAGATTCTCCTAGTTCTATGAGTGCTACGGGCGCATTGGGAAATCGAGTTTGGAATGATGCAGATGGCGATGGCATACAAGATGCTGGCGAAGCAGGTATTTCAAATATTACGATCAATCTTTATAGTGATCCTGAAAATGATGGAACATTTACCAACCTAGTTGGGACAACGACTACTGATGCAAATGGAAATTATATTTTTGATAATCTTACACCTGATGCTTATGTGGTAGAAGTAACAACAGCAGATATTAGTGCTGCTGGATTTACAACAACTCCTACGGAAGACCCAGATAATGATAGCGATAACATTAGTGATCCGATCATCATTGCGCCAGGTGATGTTTGGTTAGGAGGAGATTTTGGATATAATAATCCTAATAATTTGGCGGATATTGGAAGTACTGTTTTTGTTGATGTGGATGCAGATGGAAATTATAACGCTGCGAATGATATTCCATTAGCAGGAGTGACGGTTGCATTAATTGATGATAGAAATGGAAATGGAATTTGGGATGCAAATGAAGGAGTGATAGCAACCACAGAAACTGCGGCAGATGGAACGTATTTATTTCCTGATTTACCAGCAGATAATTATGTAGTTCAAGTAACCGATTCAGATAATGTAATTGGTAATTTAACTAATAATGCAGACCCAGATGGAGGAAACAATAATTATAGTGGAGTTACGCTTGGAGCGACAGATGATTTGAATGAAAATTTTGGTTACGTACCAAACGGACATACCTCTGGGGAGAGTTTTATTGGAAATAAAATCTTCTTAGATGAGAATGGAGATGGAAATTATTCAACGACCGAATCAGGTATCGAAGGAGTAGAAGTTCAATTATTAGATGGTTCAACTAATGCTGTTTTAGCAACGACAACTACTAATGAAAATGGATTATATTTCTTTGGAAATTTAGAGGCAGGTGATTATAAAGTAAAAGTAAATACAACGACTGTTCCTAGCGGATTAACCAATAGTGTCGATCCTGATGGTTCAGCTCCTGGTGATGATATTACGGATAGCTTTACCTTAGCTGCAAGTACTGGAGATTTAACTAAAGACTTCGGTTACAAGGCTATTTCTCCAAACAATATTACAGGTACGATTTGGAATGATACGGATGCAGAAGGAACATTAGATGGAACAGAATCAGATCGTTTTGAAAATGTAACAATGGAATTACAAGATGCTGACGGAAACATTATAGCAACTACGACAACGGATGCTAATGGAGATTATTCTTTCATTGGAATTCCTGACGGAACTTATACCGTAGTCGTGACAGATGTAAATGAAGTATTAACCAACCAATGGCATAGCCTCGGAACGGATAGCGAAAATGATCCAGTAAGTGTAACTGTGAATGGCTCAAATATTACTGATCTTGACTTTGGATATTATTCAGAACCTGCTGCTGTTGGAAATTATGTTTGGGATGATGTAGATGGAAATGGTATTCAAAATAGTGGAGAATCAGGATTAAGTGGAGTAGTAGTTACTTTAGAAATTGACTACAATAATGATGGTACACCAGATGTTACTGTTGCTACTTTGACCGATGCAAATGGTTATTATGATTTTGGAAACCTATTGTTAGATGAAGATTATAATGGAAATGGAAGTGGAACAGAACCTACTTATACTTTAAGTGCTGCTGCACCATCTGGATATATGAATACGGTTATTGATGCTAATTCTAATGCAAATGATTCGGAAGATGCTGATAATCCAGCAGGAGTTATAGTAGGAGCAACACAAGGAGCAGGAGACGTAAGTACGCAGTCTGATCCAAATGCAGAAGCAACACCAGCAACATTTGACTTCGCATTTAGATCAATTCTTTTACCTGTAAAATTAAGAGACTTTAAGGCTACGGTAAAAGGATGTAATGTTGATCTATTATGGGTAACAGAAAGTGAAGAGAATTTTGATTACTTCGAATTAGAATGGAGTGGAAATGGTCAAGATTTTAGAACCATAGAAATTGTAGAAGCTAAAGGAGGAGATTTTACTGAATTCTACAAATACAAAGACCGTCAAGCATCTACTTTTAATTATTACCGATTGAAGATGGTAGATTTGGATGGTACTTTTGAATATTCAAATATTGCACAAGCCAATACTGAATGTGAAGATACTCATGAAGTAATCATTTATCCAAATCCAATAAGCCCAACTAATGGAATCCTAAGTGTGAAATTTTATTCAGAGCGACCAGAGGCACAATTGCAAATTACAGATATGTTAGGAAGAGTAGTGAAACGATTAACTTTGGATGTTGAAGCAGAGTTTACGAATACCATTCAAATGGATATTTCTGATCTTCCTTCTGGGAATTATACGATGCAGTTATTGGGAGATAAAACATCTAAGATGTTTATCATACAAGAGTAATATTAACTTCCTGAAGAACGGTACATTTATTATTGAACCGTTCCTTAAAGCCATTCTCAATTTATTTTGGGAATGGCTTTTACGTGTCCGTATGGACGTTGACAACATAGGCTCGAAGCCAGTCAATGGTAGGTTATCCACCGATAGTCGCCATGGATTCGGAAACTCCATTTCCAAAACGGCTTTGCTCAGCTTCAAATCCATCTTTTGCTCGATTCTTAAATGCATCGAGAAATGTGGTACGAAGTTGCTCATCAGTAGCTCCTTCTCGCATCAATTTTTTTATGTTAAATACCCCACTATCATAAAGACAAGTTTTTAATTGTCCTTGTGGAGTAATTCGAATTCGATTGCAAGTGCCACAAAAAGTACGGCTGTAAGCTGCAATGATTCCAACGGTTCCTTTATATGAAGGAACCTTGTAGTTCATCGAAGTTGATGAAGGAGGATCAGGAAGTTTTTGGAGATTTGGAAAATGGTCTTTGATTTTTTGGTGTATTTCTTTATAAGTCCATTGTAGTTTTGGGTAATGAGCACCCTCTCCATTGAATGGCATTTCTTCGATAAATCTAACACAGATGGGAAAATCTTTGGTCAATGCAGCCAATGGAATAATATCATCTTCATTTTTGCCAGCCATGACGACGGCATTAATTTTTACGTCAAAATCATTTTCTAATAATAAATCCAGACTACGCATCACTTTGTCAAAAACGTCTCGGCGAGTGATTTCAAAAAATCTTGCCTTATCTAAAGTATCTAAGCTTAGGTTGACTGATCGAATGCCTAATTTTTTTAATTCTGGAATATATTGTTCGAGTACTGTTCCATTGGTGGTAACATTTATATCTCTAATTCCTTCAGTCTTTCGAATGGCCCAAAGGAGTTTAATCATATCTTTTCGGATGAATGGTTCGCCACCGGTGATGCGCACTTTTTCAATACCCATTTGAGCCAATAATTTAATTCCACGATGGATTTCCTCGTAACTCATCAATTCCGTCTTGTTGATATATTGAATCCCTTCTTCAGGCATGCAGTAGAAGCAGCGAAGGTTGCAGCGGTCAGTTACAGCTAGGCGCACATAGTTAAGCACGCGACCGTGATTATCGTATAGTTGTTTTCTCATAGAAGCCAAATGTTAGGTTTGTAAAGGCTTTCTCTTTTCTCATTACGTTAGTGTGATGAAGGTAGAAAAGAAAATTGGGAAATAAAAGCCCCCAGCTCCTAAAGGGAAGCCTTTTTCGATTACGCCTTTGGCAATCGAAAAAGTTAATCTAGTTTGTTCTTTCCATTGGTTTGACTGCTAGTATCTTATACATTGAAATAACACCAATAATATAAAAAAGCATTTTGAAAATTAATTCAAAATGCTTTTATAAAAAATTATCGTCACCAAATAGTGGGTAATTTTTTCAAATGCCGAAGGCACATCTAAAAAGGCTCTCCCGATTTCTCGGGACTGGGAGCGTTTCATATCTCCCAAGTCACACTCCCCGCAATTAATTCATCCAAATTTCCTTCTCCCTTTTGCTCAATCGCATCATTCAATTGATCCAACAATTGATCTTCATAACAAACCCTTTCCGTAGTATATAAAACCCCAAAAGGTCTTGGTAAAAAATCCGCTTGTCGAGGATCATCAAAAAAACGGGCTAACATTTGCGCTTTGTATAAATCAGTTTCATCATGAATCCAAAGTTCTTCTTTGGAGTAATTATCTTTTTCCAAATCAACTACTTGCGGTTTCCAACCATCGAGTCGAATTCCTTTTTCGCCATTTTCGCCAAAGACCAGAGGTTGACCATTTTCCAAAAATATGGCTGAAGCTTTCTTAGTGGCTTTGTCGGTAAAAGTGAAAAATGCGCCATCGTTGAAGATGTTGCAGTTTTGATAAATTTCTAAAAAAGAAGTCCCTTTGTGTTGATTCGCTCGCTTCAACATCGCTTGCAAATGCTTTGGATCTCTATCCATTGTTCGAGCAACAAAAGTTGCATCGGCACCCATCGCAACTGCCAATGGATTGACTGGATGATCGAGTGAACCCATTGGTGTACTCTTCGTTCGTTTATCCATTTCCGAAGTAGGAGAGTATTGTCCTTTAGTTAAACCATAAATCTGATTATTAAATAACAATATATTTACATTCAGATTTCTTCGCAAAATGTGGAGTAAATGATTTCCGCCTATACTCAAACCGTCGCCATCGCCCGTGATAATCCAAACACTCAAATCAGGATTCGCAATCTTCAAACCTGATGCTACTGCTGGCGCACGACCATGAATGGAATGCATGCCATAAGTATTCATATAATATGGAAATCGAGAAGAACAACCTATCCCTGAAATGATCGCTACTTCATCTGGATTCATTTCCATCTCTGCAAAAACTTTTTGGACTTGTGATAGGATACTATAATCACCACAGCCTGGACACCAACGAACATCTTGATCGGTGGCAAAGTCTTTTGCTTTTAATTTATTCTTTGTCATGATTTATGATTTTGTCACAGACTTACGCTGACTTGACTGACTTTCTTACAGTAAGATTCCCTCATTGGGTAAGTCAGTCAAGTCAGCGTAAGTCTGTGGCTATTTTTTTTTTCTTCTTCGTGCTTCTTTCGAATATTTACTTGCTTGAAAGATAAATGGAAAACTTAATAACAAACCTCCCAACGCATATATTTCCATTCCTTTGTGCTGCGGATTATAAATAATATAAACTTCCAGTAGAATAAAAACCGCCGCTGGAATCATTCCCCAAAGGAGATATTCTTTGCGTCGCTGTCGGACAGTTTCATTGGATAGACGGTGTAGGGGATTTTCTTTCATGTTCGTTTGTTTAAAAATCTTACATTTTTACATTTTTCAATTTTAAAAATTAACAACATCCCCATTCTGAAATAAAAAATTTCCCATCAATAAATTGCAATGTCATTCCAAAAAAATCTGTATCGAATTGCAGTTTATAAAAACCACTTTTTTCTTTTTCGACAGTCGTTTGGAAATAGTCATATTTGATTGGTTCACCAGGTGTATTGAATGCTGAATCACTTGGTTTGTAATATTTTGCATTATGCTCAAACGAAGTCATTTTTTCAAAAATCAAATATGCTTCGGTGAAGGAAATTTTTCCCAAATCTAAGGAAGCAAAATAACATTCACTTCTTGGGTATTTCCACTCCATACCATTTTGATAAACAAACCTTTCGTCATAGTTTTTTAATGAATCAGCATTCAGCGCCGTTGAATCAATTCCAAATTCGCGTTTTGCATATTCATTAAAATGCTCAAAAAAGGTTTCGCCATCATTGGTTTTTTTCATTTCCATAGCTGGCAACTTCGACAAATATCCATCAAAAACATATCCTTCTCGTTTCCCTATTTTCACTTTTACCCAATGTCCTTTTAATTTGAATTGGTGATGTCTTTTATTCTTTTTTAAAATCGTCAAACTCAAAGATTTGGAATGTAGTTGATTATCGATCACTTGCACTTGATCTCCATATTCGAGTTTTTTCATTTTTGGAAAATCTGTTCCTGGGCCTTCTCGCATATTCAATCCTGACGTTGCCCACACATGTAAAGTGTCTCCCCAATCATAAGTTGAATTTGCTTCTACTGATTGGAAATCAAGACAAAATAACATCAATATTAAAACTTGGATCATTTTCATTTTTAAACTATTTAAGTGAATAATTTCATTTTGTATAGTTCAAAGATATATCCATCCTTTTACTTTTAAAAGGTAGTTTTTGGAAGTGGGACGATTGGGTGATTATTCGTTGCGGGTGAATGATTATTTGTTTTTTGCCACAGACTTGGACTGACTATTATGACTTTTTACGACTGTCCCCATTGAGTGATTAAAAAAATAACACCTAATAAGAGAAGTCATAATAGTCAGTCCAAGTCTGTGGCAAAATGAAACTACATATTCTCCAACACCTCTTTCACCGCATACTTCAACTCCGCCTTCATAATCGGCACTCCCTGTATTTTATTGAACTGAATCACCTCAATCAAAAAATGGTCACGAATCACTTTTGACAACTGACCATTATTGATTTCAGGAATCATAACTTTTTTGTAATTTTTCAAAATCTCTCCTAAGTTTTTTGGGAATGGACGAATGTATCGCAAGTGCGTATGTCCTACTTGCAAACCTTCCGTTGACAATTCTTTCGTTACCGATTCGATCACTCCATAAGTAGAACCCCAACCCAAAATCAATAAATCACCTTTCTCCACACCCATCGTAATTTTTTGCTCAGGAATAAAATCTGCAATTTTTTCGACCTTCGCTTCACGAGTTTTGACCATATATTCATGGTTCGCAGGATCGTAGGAAACATTTCCTGTATTCGCCTCTTTTTCCAAACCACCTAAGCGATGCGCCAAGCCTTTGGTACCTGGCAATGCCCATTCTCTCACCAATTTTTCATCTCTTTCGTAGGGGAAATAAGTCTCGTTTTCGCCAATCGGTTTTTTAAAATTAACCTCAATCGAAGGAATATCTTCCGCCTTCGGAAAACGCCAAGGTTCCGCTCCATTAGCAATAAATCCATCGCTCAATAAAATGACGGGAATCATATGCTGCACCGCAATTCGACAAGCTTCCATCGCTACTTCAAAACAATCTGAAGGCGAACTCGCAGAAATTACTGGCAAAGGACATTCGCCATTTCGACCATACATCGCCTGCAACAAATCGGACTGTTCCGTCTTCGTTGGCAAACCAGTTGATGGTCCACCTCGCTGCACATTCACCACGACCAAAGGCAATTCCAACATCATCGCCAAACCAATTGCTTCTCCTTTGAGTGCCAAGCCAGGCCCAGACGTTCCCGTGATTCCCAAGTCGCCTCCGTACGATGCGCCGATGGCAGAACAAACTGCCGCAATCTCATCTTCCGCTTGGAAAGTTTTGACACCATAGTTTTTGTGTTTAGCCAAACCGTGCAAAATATCAGACGCTGGTGTAATTGGATAACTACCATAAAAAAGCGACAACTTCGATTTTCGAGCAGCGGTAATTAATCCAATCACCAATGCTTCATTTCCTTTGATATTTCGATAAGTTCCTTTTTCGAGAGGGGCAGGTTTTACTTTATATTGAGTCGTAAAAGTTTCGGTAGTGTCGCCGTAGTGATAACCCGTTTTGATGCACTTGATATTAGCTTCGAGGACGTCAGGTTTTTTAGCAAATTTTTGTGTTAAAAAATCAATCGTCCCTTGCATCGTTCGATCATATCGCCAATAAAGAAAACCTAACACGAACATATTTTTACAGCGATCTTTTTCCTTCGTACCGAGTGGAGAATCTTTTAAAGCTTCCCGTGTGAGCTTTGTTATGTCAATTTTAAAAACTTCAAAATTAGCCAAGGAATCATTTTCCAAAGGATTGTCTCCATCAGCATATTTCGCCAAACGAAGGTTCTTT
>Ga0114957_1003320_pt1 | contig 14585 bp, 10 predicted proteins | sample BantaG_FD_87175 | JGI IMG/M metagenome (GOLD analysis project Ga0114957, IMG submission 87175) | Marine algal microbial communities from Bantry Bay, Ireland - BantryBay_4 metaG | ecosystem: Host-associated > Algae > Red algae > Unclassified | place: Bantry Bay, Ireland | collected 2014-11-21 | reverse complement strand
GATCGAGCTATGGCTCCAAAATTTCTAACATCAGTAATACCATCTAATAATAAAAAAAGAGGTACACTCGACTGCTCATAGATAAAAGGAATGATATCTTCTAGCTTCTTGTATTCCACTAGGCTTATATACCCTACCACCCCCTGATGGTTTTGCCCACAAAGTCGATTCAGCTTTTCTTTTGGAACATACTGCATTGGGATACCATAGGTTCTGCAGGCCTGTCGTATCTCCGTTTCGAAATCTTTATTAATTCCCTTTTGGAGGAAAATCTTATCAATTGATCCACCCGATTGGATCAATTCCATGATAGGGTGCCGTCCATAGATTATGCTTGAATTCTTTGCCATTACGTAAATGTATTGCAAAAATCTACAATTTAGAGCTTTGAAGATCTTGGATTTTCATTCTAGAGCAAAAAAAGGTCATTAGCTATGCATACTGGATAAAAGAGCACAAGCCGAACAAACAAATATGCCTGAAATATGTTAATTTTAATGGTATTTCCTTCATCACTAATTAATAATAAATCCACTTACATGAAAAAACTTCAACAATTATCATTACTAGTTGCATTATCTCTACTAAGTAGTGGGTTATTCGCACAAGTTCAGTCGACTCTAGATCTTGCTTTTAGGCAACTTGAAGAAAAACAGGCTGAATGGGGTCTGACAGAATCAGACATTTCTGATGTAAGAATCTCCGATCACGTCTTTAGTAAATTTGGTGAAGTAGATCACTATTATTTTATGCAGAGATATGATGGTATTGATGTTTTCAATGCGATTACATCAGTTCACGTAAATGCAGATGGAAAAGTCGTTTCTCCTAGACATAATTTTGTTGCCAGTCTTGCAAAGAAGGTAAATACAACCGTAGCTAGAAACGATGAAATAAAAGCGCTAAAAAGTGCTTTGAAGGATCTAAATATTCCTCAAGCTAATTTCAATTTTAAACCAAAAAACAGATCTGAGGGATTAACTACCTTTAATAAAGGCTCCATCTCAAGAATAGATATTCAAGTAAGACCTATCTATCAGGTAGTATCTGATTCTGAAGTAAGACTGGCTTGGGATGTCCTTATCGATCCAATCGAGAATTCCGATTTCTGGAGCATGAGAGTAGATGCTACCAATGGAGAAATCTTAGATAAAGATAACCTAACTATCTATTGCAGCTTTGCATCCGACGAGAATCACAGCAATCATACAGCTGCTTGCATGGATCATAATTATAAAGTATCAAAGCAAAATATTAAAATTGATGAGGAGGCTTCTGCTGCTATTATGGGTGGGACATATAACGTTTTCGCTGAAATGATAAATAATACGTTGTATCCAACTGAAAGCCCCGTGCATGGATCACGAAATCTTATTTCGGATCCAGCAGACCCAACTGCCTCTCCATTTGGATGGCATGATGTAGATGGTGTGGATGGAGCAGAGTTTACGATCACAAGAGGTAATAATGTTTTCGCTTATTTAGATCTTGATGATCTTGATGTGCCTCCAAGTTCAGAGTTAGATGTGGATGGTGGTGAAGAGTTGATTTTTGATTTTCCTTGGACTGATTTAGAAAATCCTGAGGCATCTGAGAAAGCAGCAGTTACCAATTTATTTTTTATGAATAACTATATGCATGACTTTACATATGCTTATGGATTTGACGAAAGTGCTGGAAACTTTCAAGCTACAAACTACACAGAAGCAGGTATAGGTAATGACTTCGTGGTTGCTCAAGCTCAAGATGGGAGAGATCTTGTTTATAATGGTCTTGATACCGAAGAAGATGATCTACACATCAATAATGCAAACTTTGGAACTCCCAGAGAAGGGATTAGTCCAAGAATGCAGATGTTCGTTTGGAATTCTGCCGCTGCGACTACTGGTTTAATAGACATAAGCGAACCTGCAGCTCTTGCTCTAAATTATAATACCGGCACTGCTGATTTTGGGCCTGCCGCTACGGACAATCCGATCATTGGTGGTGAATTAGTTTTAGCTTTTGATTCTGACATTCAAAATCCTACTTATACTTGTGGTGAAGTGGCAAATCCTGATGAGGTAGCGGGAAAAATTGCAGTTATTGATAGAGGAGGCTGTCTTTTCAGGGATAAGACTTTAAATGCTCAAGCCGCCGGTGCTATTGCAGTGATTATTTGCAATTTTGAAGATGCACTATTGGGGATGACAGCGCCAGTAGATCCAGATGTAACTGTAACTATTCCGACATTATCCTTGGCAAGTTCTGACTGTATTGATTTAAAATCCACCTTAGGCGCAGGAACAACTGTGATAGCAGACTTCGGTGTTGAATCAGAAGAAGATATGCGTGCAGATTTCTTAGATGGCGATGTTGACAATGGAATCATTGCCCACGAATACGGTCATGGTATATCCACTAGACTTGTTGCTGGTCCAACTAATACATCTTGTTTGTTTCAAGAAGAACAAATGGGTGAAGGATGGTCTGACTTTTTCACACTTGTAACTACCATTAAACCAGGAGATGTAGGGACAGGTAGAAATGGAATAGGAACATATATTAGACGTGAAGAAACGAATGGTAATGGAATAAGAACCAGGCCTTATAGCACAGACTTAACGATAAATCCACTTACCTACGAAGATTTACCTTCTGCATTCAATACAAATCAAGAAACTTTAGAAGAAGAAGTTGCCATACACCAAGTTGGAACAATTTGGAATAGTGCACTTTGGGACTTGTATTGGGATCTTGTTGATGAATACGGATTTGACGATGACATTGTCCATGGCGAGGGTGGAAATAATATTGCTGTGAGATTAGTTATTGAAGGAATGAAATTCACAACCTGTAATCCTGGTTTTGCGGACGCAAGAGATGGAATTTTAGCTGCAGATGAATTTCTATATGCTGGTGCTAATAATTGTATAATCTGGAAAGCATTTGCTAGAAGAGGTATCGGAGTAGACCTTGTACAAGGAAACGTAAATGATCACACCGATGGTACAGCTGGTTTTGAGTTTCCTAATAGATGTCTTAACGCTATTTCAGTCAACAAGCGCGTGATAGGTGATGGATTTGCTGATGTGGTTGAGGCTGGCGCTGCAGTACCGATAGAGATAATAGTTGCAAACAATAAATTCGAAGCTATCACTGAAACTGTCCTCACAGAGAGTATTCCAGATGGAGCAACTATCAGCGACATTTCTGCTGGAGGTGAGATCGTAGGAGATAATATTGTATGGGACGTTGGTGCTCTAGAAGTTAGTGATGAAATGACATTTAATTATACGCTAAATGTTGACCCAGAACTTAAATCTGCTTCTTTGTTCAAGGATGATTTAGAAAGTGGAACCGCGAACTGGTTGACGCGCTCCGACAGCTTCGATGATGATACGCAGACAGAAAACTTATTCACTATCACTACAGCAACTGAACCTTTAGGTACCAACAGTGGAAATGCAGCTTTCTTCGTGCAAGATCCTGAAGTCGAAACTAGAGAAAATTTACTATTGATTGAACCCCTAATAGTAGATGGTGATAATCCCGGGTTTAGATTTTTCCAAAATTATGATACCGAGGCTAACGCTGATGGTACTTTGGTACAACTATCAACTGATGGAGAAGTTTTCATTGAAATCCCAGAATTGATCTTTAAAAATAGATATCCGAGACCTATCCAGTTTGGAACATTTACTATACCATTCTTAAGTGCCTACTCAGGTTTAAGTGAAGGATGGGTTGACACTTGGGTTGACTTGAGTGCGTACAAAGGTCAAACTGTAGTCATACAGTTCAGATTTGGTTCGGATGATAATACTGCTGGTCTCGGTTGGGCTATGGATGATTTCGAATTCTTTGACTTAGTCAACTATAACTCTATGGCTACTGTAACCACTGCTGAAGGTGATCTAGTAGAAGCAGAATTTGCCGACAGAGGAATTAAAATAGAGCCTGAAAGTATTGATGTAGCCGTCGATGACGTAGAAAATCCTAGCTTAGAATTCAACATCTATCCGAATCCAGCAAGTGAAATGGTTAATATCGCAATCAACAACCTCACAGCAAAAGATGCTTTATTATCTGTATTCAACTACAGCGGACAGCTTATCGAAGAAAGAAAGCTTAACCTGAATGCGGGTAGCCAACTAGAAGAAATAAATGTGAGAAACTATCCTACTGGTTTCTACTTCTTCCAATTGACAACGGATAGAGGCGTGGGTATTGAAAAAGTAATGGTTGGTAAGTAATTAATCATTCAGATAAAAGTTTTTAAAAAAGAAGGTTGACAAGTGTCAACCTTCTTTTTTATTTTGTGGCCTAATGGAAAAGGAAATCATCATAAACGAATTAGGAGACCTCAAGCAGGCTGCTGCTCAGATAACAACACTGCTACAAAACAATAGAAAAGTGTTTTTCTATGGTGAAGTGGGTGCTGGTAAAACTACCCTAATCAAAGAGATTTGCACTCAATTAGAGCTAAATGATGAAATCACTAGTCCTAGCTATCCCATTATCAACCAATACTTTTGGACTTATCAAGGTGAAGAATGTCAGCTCAATCACATCGACCTCTACCGCCTTGATGATCTTGAAGAAGCCCTAGCTATAGGTATAGAAGACTGCTTAGAGGACCAATCCTTCTGTTTTGTGGAATGGCCGAGCTTGATAGAACCCTTAGAAGTAGATAATTTATTGAAAATAAAGATTCTACACACTGGAGATTCAAGCCGAAAAATTCTATTTTTGTAAGGATAGCCTTTATAATATTGAGAATATCGCTTATTTATTAAGATATCTTCAATTGTAAATGATACAACACTATACTTAGAATTAACAATTCCTGCTAAAATAAATTCACTACATGGGCAAGCAAAAGCGAATCCCCTTACCAAAAGAGTTTACAGAAGGTCAAATGAAGACCCAAACCGAGATGCTACAGATTAACAAAAAATCTAAGCAGCTCTACATCGGTATACCTAAGGAAGAGGATCCAACAGAAAATAGAATTGCCCTAGTACCTGCTTCCGTATCAAGTTTGATTGCACACGGCCACCGAGTGGTAATCGAAGCAGGCGCTGGTGAAAAATCAGCCTACCCTGACAACAAGTACTCAGAACTTGGAGCGGATATAGCCTACAGTAAAGAACAAGTATACAAATCTGATATCATACTTAAAGTTTCCCCACTCACAATGGAGGAGTTAGAACTATGCCAACAAGATCAGATCATTATCTCGCCATTGCAGTTACCTTCTCTTACTTCTGAATATATCCACAAACTCAAGGAGAAAAAAGTGATCGCCTTGGCTATGGAATATATTCAAGACGAAGCAGGTTCGTATCCTGTGGTTCGTATCATGAGCGAGATAGCAGGTACGAGTGCCATGTCTACAGCGGCCACCCTATTGAGTAAAACGAGAGGTGGAAAAGGCATCTTGCTTGGCGGTATCTCTGGAGTGCCACCAGTGAAGGTTGTCATCCTTGGAGCAGGAGTAGTCGCAGAATTTGCTATCCGAGCTGGACTCGGTGTTGGAGCTGACCTGCGAATTTTTGACAATAATGTATACAAATTGATGCGTCTACAGAACATAGTAGGCACGCGACTCAATACCTCCACCCTAAATCCAATGCAATTGGAGAAAGAGATCATCTCAGCTGAAGTAGTCATCGGAGCTATACACTCAGAATCAAGCCGTACACCTATGATTGTATCGGAGGACATCATCTCCAAGATGAAAGACGGGTCGGTCTTGATCGATGTCAGTATTGATCAAGGAGGTTGCTTTGAGACCTCTGAATTGACTACCATCGATAAACCTACTTTTACAAAACACGGTGTCATTCACTATTGTGTCCCTAATATCGCTTCGCGCTTCCCGCGTACTGCTTCTATAGCAGTGAGTAATATCATCACTCCCATTCTTCTCCAAGCAGGTAGTACAGGTAGTATTGAAAATCTATTGTACCAACATTCGGGTCTACGCCATGGAGTATACATTTACAAGGGAACACTTACCAATGAATACATTGGTAAGCGATTTGGTATCCATTGTACAAATCTAGACCTATTGATTGCGAGTACTATGTGAGGCTATGCTGCGTAGCAAAAAATGTCCAGTGGACATTTTTAATAGTCGAACTGGAGCAAGCCTGCGACAGGGGGGCCGAGCCTCTACAATAAAGAAAACATTAACAAAACGGTGAAAAACCCAGTGGACCAAAATAGCGAAGGAACTGTCGCAAACTTGCGACAGGGGGCAGAGCCTTCACAATCAAGAACTATGCTTAATAATAGTACTCTATAAAAAGTCACCAGCTATTCAAATGCTGCGCAGCAAAAAATGTCCTGTGGACAATTTTAATAGCCGAACTGGAGCGAACCCCGAAAAAAATCGGGGCAGGCTTTGCGACAGGACGACAAGGCTTTTCTAACCAAGTATGATTCGTAAAACTGTGTATAAGCCAGTAGACCAAAATAGCTAAGCTTGCCTAGCTCAGTAGAGATGGGGTACCATTAAAAATAATATCTTGCTATCAACATTTGAATAAAAGCGATTATATATCTAGTAGATTGTCAATATCCATACGTTCATGAAGAATTCTGTCAAGGTATACAGTTTGATCTAAGAGCTTGTATACAATCATATGCGACTTGAATTTCGTTATTCTATGATCTAGTTTGACATCATTTAATGACTTTCCAATTTCAGGGTTCTTACAGATTCTATCTATGGCGACAAATAATTCTTTGTAGTATTTATTTGCTTGAACCTTAGACCAATTCTCAAATGTATATAGCCATATATCGTCAATATCCTTTATTGCTAATTTACTCAGCTCTAGATTATATTTCATTTAGCATGCTTTTTATTCAATTCTGCTAAATGTTTAATTGGGTCGAAATTCTTAACGTATCCACTTTTTTCGCCCGCTTCAATAGCTTGCCTCAAAAGATGAATTTTGCGCTCTCTTTCATCTACCATTCTCAACCCAGCCCTTATAACTTCACTGGCTGAAGAATACCTTCCCGACTTGATAGATTTATCGATTATCTCTTCAAAGTGCTTACCAAGTGTAACTGATGTATTTTTTGACATGGTCTTTATTTTCTGCAATATACCAATATTTGGTATATTAATCAATGTTTACTGTATTTCAACTATGTGTTGAAGCCAAAAAATTTAAGGTGAGTCCACTCTCCAATAACACTCAAATCCAAAAATCATCTTTCCTCCGAGTGAGGGATAGTAATGGCGACGACGTTAGAAGTCGGTCCCGATTTTTTTTCATCGGGACGGAAACGAAGTGGACCCAATGCATAGCCCGACTCCAACACCTTCGTTGGAGGCACTCCCAAAAACATAAATCGCATAAAAAAAGAGCCTGATCAAATATATGACCAAGCCCTAAAATATTTTTATGAAAGTAAAATGAACGTTAAGGATTGAAAATCAAAAATGGTAATTAAAAATCCAATTTCGTGTGTTCAGAAAAGCTTGCTAGGCTTTGTAAAAGACTAGGCGTGCCTCGCCTGAAAATAGTCGAGCAAGCTTTTCTCTACCTATATTAAATGCGAACCACATTATTCAAACAATGATCGCATCGCCACCTTGCCACCTACTATCTTCGCCACCTCATCAATATGTACACGCTCCTGCTCCATGGTATCTCTATCACGAATGGTCACCGTATCATCCTCCAAAGTATCGAAATCAATCGTTACGCAAAAAGGTGTACCAATGGCATCTTGTCTTCTATATCTACGCCCGATCGCATCCTTTTCATCATATTGACAATTGAAATCAAACTTCAACTTATTCAACACTTCTCTTGCCTTAGCCGTGAGCGTTTCCTTATTTTTCAATAACGGCAATACTGCACATTTCACTGGAGCGATCGCATAAGGCAACTTTAATAAGACACGGGTAGAATCTTTACCGTCCGCATCTGGCACTGTCTCTTCTTGGAGTGCATTACCCATCATCGCTAAAAACATACGATCGCACCCTAGAGAAGTCTCTACCACATAAGGCACGTAACTCTTGTTTGTCTCTGGATCAAAATATTGCAATTTCTTTCCCGATAATTCTTGATGAGCACCTAAATCAAAATCCGTTCTAGAGTGAATCCCCTCCAGCTCACGGAAACCAAATGGAAATTCAAATTCGATATCGACAGCGGCGTCCGCATAGTGCGCTAAATTATCGTGATCATGAAATTTCAACTTCGCAGGATTTGTACCCAGCGCCTTGTGCCAATTGAGTCGCGCTTCTTTCCAATGCTCGTACCATTCTTTTTGGGTACCTGGCTTCACAAAAAACTGCATCTCCATTTGCTCAAACTCCCGCATACGGAAGATAAACTGACGAGCTACAATTTCGTTTCTAAACGCCTTCCCGATTTGAGCAATACCAAACGGCAACTTTTGTCTCGACGTTTTCTGTACGTTCAGATAATTTACGAAGATACCCTGGGCCGTCTCCGGTCTCAAGTACAACTTACTTTCTTCACCCGTTATATTTCCGAGCTGCGTATTAAACATCAGATTGAACTGACGGATATCTGTCCAATTCTTTGATCCCGATACTGGACACGTAATTTCCAACTCTTCGATCATCGCCTTCATGCCATTCATATCTTCTGTCTTGAGGAAATCATTCATTCTGGTAAGCGTGGCATCTATCTTAGCTTGTCGATCCAAGATTCTTTGATTCGTGCTTCTAAACTGAATTTCATCAAAATCGTCACCAAATTTCTTCGCGGCCTTGCTTACATCCTTCCTGATCTTATTCTCGATCTTCTCACAATACTCTTCTATGAGTTGGTCTGCACGATATCTCTTGTTGCTGTCCTTATTATCTAACATCGGATCACTAAAAGCATCCACGTGTCCAGATGCCTTCCATACCTTCGGACTCATAAAAATCGCCGTATCAATTCCCACAATATTTTCGTGCATCTGCGTCATCGCCATCCACCAATATTGCTTGATGTTATTCTTAAGCTCCACCCCATAAGGACCGTAGTCATAGACAGCCGCTAAACCATCATATATTTCAGAGGACTGATAAATGAATCCATACTCCTTACAGTGAGAAACTAATTTTTTAAATTGCTCGTTTTGTTGAGACATTTCTTTTAGGTATTAGGTGTTAGGTATTAGGTATTAGCCTTATGTGCTGTCGTTATTTCGGTTGATCGTGGTTTTTGTTCATCTGTTTAATCGTTTATATATGTATGCTTAAAAAAAGATAAAACAGTTACACGATTAAACAATTAAACATTTTTCTTGAACAACTTTCTTCCATTCATAATTCACCACTCATAATTCATAATTCTCTTTACTTTTCGCTCGTAAAATGAAACTCCACCTCCGGATGATTGTCTTGCGCCAATTTCATAGCCCAGCTAGATTCCGCTAGATACACAAGATTGCCTTTGGTATCGGTAGCCAGATCTCTTTTTCTCTTTTCCTCAAAGTCACGCATCGCTGCCTTATCCTCACTACTGACCCAGCAAGCTTTATGTAAGTTTACTGGTTCGTAGGCAACACTGGCACCATACTCATGCTTGAGACGATACTGAATCACATCAAACTGCAGCGCACCGACCACACCGATAATCTGCCGATTAGTCGACTGTCTGGTGAACAATTGCGCCACACCCTCGTCCATGAGTTGTACCAATCCTTTTCTCAACTGTTTCGTCTTGAGCGGATCTTTGTTGACAACGTATCTAAACATCTCTGGAGAAAAACTTGGGATGCCCTTGAAGTGCAAGGTCTCCCCTTCCGTCATACCATCGCCAATTTTAAAATTGCCCGAATCATATAGACCTACCACATCTCCTGGATAAGCCGTATCTACAACTTCTTTCTTCGAAGCCATGAAAGTCGTTGGATTCGAAAATTTCATTTTCTTTTTCTGACGAACATGAAAGTAATTCGTGTTACGCTCAAACTTTCCTGAGCAGATACGCATGAATGCGATTCGGTCTCGATGTCGAGGATCTATATTGGCGTGTATCTTAAATACAAATCCAGAAAAATTATCTTCCAAGGGATCGACCATGCGCTCCTCGGTCGGACGTGGCAGTGGAAACGGTGCAATATCCACAAAGCAATCTAACAACTCCCGCACTCCAAAATTATTCACCGCCGAGCCAAAAAACACAGGGGACAACTCACCGCGGGTATACGCAGCTTTATCAAATTCAGGATACACCGCCGAGATCACCTCCTCTTCTTCGCGCAAGGTATTGGCAGCATCCTCTCCTATATATTCCTCCAATGCAGGATCGCTCAGATCCGTAATTTCTATTTTCTCTTCTCCCTCCTGTTTACCATGCGCTTGAAAAAGAACTAACTTTTTCTCGTACATACTGTACACCCCTTTAAATCTTTTCCCCATTCCGATCGGCCATGAGAGCGGGCAAACCGTCAGTCCCAATTTGGTTTCGATCTCGTCCAATAGCTCCTCGCCATCCTTCCCTTCTCTATCCAATTTATTGATAAACACGATGATCGGCGTCTTTCGCATGCGGCACACCTTGACGAGCTTTTCCGTTTGCTCCTCGACCCCCTTTGCGACATCGATCACTACGATCACACTATCCACCGCTGTCAATGTCCTAAAAGTATCTTCCGCAAAATCCTTGTGACCAGGCGTATCGAGGATATTTATTTTCAGCCCTTTATATTCGAATCCCATCACGGAGGTCGCCACAGAGATCCCCCTCTGCTTCTCGATCTCCATAAAATCCGAAGTAGCTGATTTTTTGATTTTATTTGACTTCACCGCACCCGCAACCTGAATGGCACCCCCGAACAACAACAGTTTTTCAGTGAGCGTCGTCTTCCCCGCATCCGGGTGACTCACAATACCAAACGTCCTCCGCCTTTTTATTTCTTCTAGAGTAGTAGCCGCCATACGATTCAAATAATTTGGCTGCAAAAATAGGCAATTCAAGACTCTTTTACCTGATATATCTAGCTAAATATAAAGTGCTTAGAGGGTAAGATTTATTTGGGTGTGCCTCCGACAAAGAAGTCGGAGTCGGGTCGTCCATCACTCCGCTTCGCTATGGTCCTACGCTCCGCTACGGACTGGGGCTAAGAAGCCCCATGATTCCCACCCCTCACACAAAAAAGTATGTTTAAGATTCTACCGATTTTGAAGGGATTATTCCTACCGAAAGCAATTAATCAAGCTAACCAAAACAATATCAGTTAAATAGAATCTATTTTTCAATTGAATTTATTATTTTGAGGGAGTTCAAAACGAAAAACATGAAACTCAAAACACTCCTATGCTTAATCAGCATGCCTCTACTCCTATTCCAGTGCCTCACTTCGAAGCAGGCATTTACATATAATCCAAACAGTACTGGTCCGCAAAATGCAAAACCTGGCGCATGTTATGCCAAGTGCTATATGCCTAACCAGTCAGCTACCAATAGTAATTACTTCGCTGTATATACGGGAGATGAAACTACAGAAGATGTAGACATAGAAACTAAAGAAATTATGATCAAGCCCGCTTCCACAAAATGGGAAAAGAAAAAATCGGATAGAAAATGTCTTTCTGCTGATCCAAACGATTGCCTGGTATGGTGTCTAGTTGATATTCCAGCGGAAAGTATCAGCTACAAGATTCTCAAAGACACAAGCCAATCCATGAATTATGAAATGACAGAAATCAAGCAAGAAGTGCTTACCAAAAAAGGAGGCTATACCGAATGGAAAGAAGTCCTTTGTGAAAATCAATTAGATGAATCCATTTACCAACAAATTAAATTAGGACTCATCAACAACAACTTTTTGGAAGCAGAAGTAGCGAATGAGCTACCCGCAGGTTTTGGTACACAGATGAAGTCTTCCCTGACCAAATTTCAACGAGCCAACGGTCTCCCTGTTGGTCGACTAGATTTAGAAACTTTGGATACTTTAGGGGTGGAGTATTAGAATGATCAAAAAAAAATACAATGAACAAATCTATTAGCCTATTCATCTTTTTAGTCTATCTATGTACATTTTCATATGCACAACCAGGCGATCTGCCTTCAAATAATGTACCTGGTAAATGTTACGCAAAATGCATGATGCCCGATCAATATAATACTTGGACATAAAATTTTATCGTCTATACCGGTGATGAACAAATGGAAAGTATTGAATCCAAAACGTTATTGGTCACACCCGCTCATACAAAATGGGTCAAGCAAACGGGCAGTGGTGAATGGATTGAAAAAGCTATGCCAGAAGAATCTAAAACTATTCAAGTGCTTAGAGATACGACCACGAATAAAGAATTTATAGTAAAAGAAATAACTTACTTTGAATTTGTAGCCAAAGGTGGAAACATAGATTGGTCTGAAGTCATATGCAACAATCAAGTAACCAATTCTTTCATCCTTGACTTACATATAGCCCTGAAAGAAAGAGGATATTATGAAGGTGAATTAAAGAAAGAAATTTCTCCTGATCTTAAAAAATCACTGACTAATTTCCAATCAGCCAATGCACTACCTTCTGGCCAGATTGATACAAATACGCTAATTGCACTGGGACTTAAAGAGCCAGACAAAACAAAAGAAATTGAAAAATTAAAACGCGAACAAAAAGCCGCCAAACTTGCTGCTAAAATGAAAAAGAAAAAGTTGAAGAAACTAAAGAAGAGTAAATTATAAATCAATTCGACCAAACTGCATACCGCTGCCTTCTTAGCTCCAGCGTCAACTTTTGCTCCAAAGCTAGTGCCTTCTTTTTTGTCTTGACTGGCTCAAGTTGATTGTATAAACTGGGCCTCAAAAAAACACCATATTTCTGTACCAGCTTAGAGGCTAACTTATGACCTTTTTCATTGACATGACCACTGATGTGCTGTTTAAATCTCTCTTTCGGTGTCTTGCTAGTCATCCCCACATAAAGACATTCTAAAACTGGATTGAATTGTGGGTTTGCCTCACGGAAACGAGTACTTTCGTTGAATACTTTTCTGTTGAGTTCGATGACGTAGATGGAGTATTTTGACATTAAATACTATACTAATTTATTGAAAAAATGTTGTTGGCCATCTATATGATTTTGTACACAAATATCCTATGTACTACCATCCTCCGACACCGCCGCCGCCACCACCACCGCCAGAAAATCCACCGCCACCACCACTTCCGCTACCGCTGGAAGACTGCGGCTTAGTCGCAGTAGAAGAAATGCCTCTACTGAAGCCATTATGTATACCGACAGGATAAAAATGACCTCCACTCCAGCTAGGTGCATAATTGGACTGGGTGAGCATTTTTGAAAATGAGTCTGACCAATCACTTTCCACACCCATTGCATAAGCATACGGCAGCAAGGATTCAAAATGCTCGATGTCTCTTTGAGGTGGATTTTCTAATTGAGTCACCTCGGAGATATTCATGGCGATATATTGCTTAAAGGCTTTGATCTCTTCCTGCAAATTCAGTTTTTCTACTGTAGGCTTAATAATCAAATATCGATACACTATAAGACCGATTAAACTCAAAGGAATAAACCATGCAAGATTGGAGAAATGTGGGTAACTATTGATCTCAATCGTATTAGCAAGAATACTGGAAGCAACCAACACAAAGACTAAAATCAAAATAGGATAAAGAATAAAATTGAGATTATTCCCTTCTTTTATAAACGGCCGATGTTGGATTTCGATGGCACTTCGATGAGCGCTTCTTGCCTTATTTACTATCGGATTGAATTCTCCATGTAAGTTTATACTATTACTATTGATAAAAAGGTTTTGCATCAGGCTTACTTGCTCGGCTGGCAAATCACTTGTTGCGTCTTTTAACTTATGAATGGCAAAAGACTCCCTTGAAAACAAACTTGAATCGCCTTCCTTTACTATTTTTATATAGCCTTTGATAGCCAACGCTATAAATGAGCTAGTCAGTGCACGCGCATGATGCCTCTCCTTGCCAATGTAATTTAGAGCAGCGGGTGATAAATTTTGCGGTGTGTCATAGAGTAGAGCCGAGGGATCAGGCTTAGGGTCGATGCCATACTTCATCCAAGTGATCACGAAATAAAATAACATAGCCAAACCTCCTAGAGCCAAAGTAAGCAAGGAGCTTTTTCGTTCAAAAAATGTAGGTGTATCTACTGATCCTTGATCCAAGTTTATCTCAACAGTCGCCGCCTCTCTTGGTAGCAGTCCCTTTGGAATTTCGAAAAATATTTCATTATTTGATAGCGTTTTTGTTACTCTGTCTTGGTCTTTACCTGAGCCATATTTACCTACATACATCTTAGCATCAATCAGACCCATGTCTTCATCTGCTTTTATTGAAATACTTGCTTTACTTGATTTAAAGATAACATCATTCCCAATAGCATTCCAACGCAATTGGACACCCTCTGATCCTACGATTATTTGATTGGGTACTTCATACTTTATGGTATAGTTATAGGTACCAGGCTCTAGAAAAACATTCTTATTACCTATATAATAAATGAGGTCCCCATTGACTTTTTCCTTTATATAGTTTTCTTCTCGGCCATCTCTTGAGATTTGGATATTTTTGTATTTGGTGTTGAATTTTTGTCCATCAATTCTT
>Ga0114957_1003319_pt1 | contig 14589 bp, 11 predicted proteins | sample BantaG_FD_87175 | JGI IMG/M metagenome (GOLD analysis project Ga0114957, IMG submission 87175) | Marine algal microbial communities from Bantry Bay, Ireland - BantryBay_4 metaG | ecosystem: Host-associated > Algae > Red algae > Unclassified | place: Bantry Bay, Ireland | collected 2014-11-21 | reverse complement strand
TTCCCATCTCACCTGTATTCGATATACCATGTAATTATGAACAATCATATAATTCCCCCATTTTTCATCAACAAAATCATCAAATGATTGTATATCTTTACGAACTAAATTTTAAAATAACATGGCAAAGATTTCAATCAATATAAAAGAAGGAAAAGTCGAAAAGGCAAGTAATGTGATTGTTGGAATTGATTTAGGAACAACCAATAGTCTAGTCGCATATATTCAAGAAGGGAACGCAACCGCAGTAAAAGGGAAGGATGGAAAAAGTACTTTAATGCCTTCTATCGTTCATTTTAGTCAAGATGGAGGAATTCTAGTTGGAGATAGTGCAAGAGAAAAATTAATCAATGATCCTGCAAATACCATTTATTCTGTTAAAAGATTGATGGGGAAATCCTACCGAGATGTCGAGAATTTCGAACAATACTTTGGTTATAAAATTATCGATGAAGATACTGATAGCTTAGTCAAAGTTAGGGTTAAAGATAAATTTTACACGCCTATCGAATTAAGTGCAGAAATCCTTAAAGCGCTAAAACATCGTATCGAAAAAGATCTTGGACAAACGGTCAGTCGAGCTGTCATCACCGTTCCAGCCTACTTTAATGATGCGCAACGACAAGCCACCCGTGATGCTGGGAAACTTGCAGGATTAGATGTTCTCAGAATAGTCAATGAACCCACCGCAGCAAGTTTAGCCTATGGTATCGGACTAAATCCTGAAGAGACTAGAACAATTGCTGTTTATGATTTAGGTGGTGGAACATTCGATATTTCTATCCTTCAAATTCAAAATGGGATTTTCGAGGTGCTATCCACAAATGGAGATACATTTTTGGGAGGAGATGATTTTGATCGAGCCATCATTGATTTTTGGGTAAAAGAAAATAATATTGATACTGCCGTTTTAAATGAAAATAAAAACTTGGCTCAAGCTATTCGTTTACAAGCCGAGGAAGCTAAAAAAACTTTGAGTCAACAAGATGAATTTTCTGGTTCGGTCGAAAATTATAATTTCCATTTAACCAAATCTCAATTTGACACTTTAATTCAACCCTTGGTTAATCGTACTATCGATTCTTGTAAAAATGCATTAGCTGATGCAAAAATCGAAACCGCTCAAATCGATCATATTGTAATGGTTGGAGGTTCAACCAGAGTGCCTTTAGTCCAAAAATCTGTTACTGATTTTTTTGGAAAAGCATTGTTTAATGAATTGAATCCTGATGAAGTAGTTGCCTTGGGTGCTGCAATTCAAGCAGATGTTTTGGCAGGAAATCAAAAAGATGTTTTACTCTTAGATGTTACTCCACTTTCACTTGGGATTGAAACGGTAGGCGGACTTATGGATTCCATTATTCCAAGAAATTCAAAAGTACCGACCAAAGCAGGACGACAATATACGACATCAGTTGATGGTCAGAAAAATTTAAAGGTGGCTGTTTTTCAAGGAGAAAGAGACTTGGTCAACGATAACAGAAAGCTTGGAGAATTTATTTTAAAAGGCATCCCTCCTATGCCTGCAGGTTTACCAAAAATAGAAATTCAGTTTATTTTAAATGCTGACGGAATTCTTAAAGTCAAAGCAAAAGAACTTCGTTCCAATGTAGAAACTGAAATCGAAATAAAATCACAATATGGTTTATCGGAAGAAGAAATGGCAATGATGCTATTGGATTCTATCGAAAATGCAGAGGCGGACATGAAGGTAAGAGGATTGTTGGAAGCTAGAAATGAAGCTAATAATATTCTGCTTTCTTCAGATAAATTTTTAAAACAAAATGAAAGTATTTTGAGTGCGGAGGAAATGGAAAAAACAAAAACCTTGGTTCAAGAACTCAAAACAAGTGTGGAAGGAAATGATAAAGATGCAATTAATAAAGCAATGGATGACTTGAATACTTACACTTCACCTCTTGCCCATCGTGCTATGGATGTCAATATCCAAAATGCGATGAAAGGAAGGGGAATATCGAATATCGAATATCGAACAAGGAACAAAGAATGAAGAAGTTTGACAAATAATTTTGAAATACATATAACACTATTATTTGTCAAACTTCTTCATTCCTTGTTCCTTGTTCGATATTCGATATTCCCCTTCATTCCTTCGCAGTAATATGATGTTCCGAGGTACTCGATTCAGGAGAATTAAACCTAAAATATTCATCAAACCATCGGATAGAAATATCTTCTCCAAAATATTCATATACACATTCCACTAGTTCTGTAACAAAAATCTCTTGTGCTTTTTGCTCTCCCTTTTCTCTGTGATTAGCAATAAACTTTTCGCAAGGAACGGGATGGTGTAAATACATTCCAAAATATTCATCACAGAATTTAATATAAAAATCAGTAAATAGAATAAATGCATGCCACATTTCATCAATGATTTCCATAGCATGAGCAATACTGATATCAGGTAAATCTAATTCTGGATTAGTCTTTCTTTTTTCTTCAATGGTGGCATAGAGCCAAAGGAACCTTTTTAAATCTTCAAATATAAGTTGAGCTTCTTCATCCGTACCTGTGTACCAATGACATGCTTGTTTAAATCGTAATAACACCCATTTATTTTGATATGCTAAAACTTCCTCAAGAGGTTTGACCATAACAATGTATTTTAGAAATTAATAAGGGAGTAAGATGCTTAAATCTTACTCCCTATTTTAGAATAATTTATTTTTAATCATCGAATGGTGGAGGACATCCGCCTCTAGTTCCACCTTTCAAGTTTTTCTTTGCTAATTTCTTTAGCAATTGAGTTTTAGTAATTTGCTTTTTAGCTTCTTTTAAATTTAATTTTTTCATGATAGAAAATTTTAGTGTTTAATAAATAATGCCAATGATCAAGATAGATAAGTCATTTTAATCATCAAATGGAGGAGGACATCCACCTCTAGTTCCACCTTTTAAGTTTTTCTTTGCTAATTTCTTTAGCAATTGAGTTTTAGTAATTTGCTTTTTAGCTTCTTTTAAATTTAACTTTTTCATGATAAAAAATTTTAGTGTTTGTAAATTAATTTAAACCTGTAAAAGGACGTAAATATCATTTTTATTTAAAATCATCAAGAAATAAATTCCTATGATGAGGATAAAACAATTAACTGAATTCACATTTTTCTCCTTTAAAATGAAATTCAAGTTTAATCAATAAGAATATACAGATGTACACTCTCAATGATTGAGACTTAGTTATTTTAGGTAAATTAATTTACGGGTACTTAGGTTGAACCCGTATGAACAAAATATTATACTATTTTGTTAATTTCTATTTAGGAAGAACTTCCTATTTGGTGTGAATTTGTATTTAGTATAATATGCTTGTATTATTGATATATTCAAATTTATAATCTTTTAAGCATTATTCCAAGGAAATGTTATTTTTTTTGATATAAATTTTTATCGAATATAAATTATTTATAGTAGTGATTATCGATGTAAAAAGACATCTCCAGTATATTTTTCAATCCAACCATCCAAAAACTCAACTTCAGCATAATAAATAAAGACATTTTCATTCATCCTTCGGCTATTTAATTTTCCATCCCAGCTATACATTTCATCATTTGGCTGAAAATCTTTATACTCTGCTAATAATTCTCCCCAACGGTCAAATACTCTAAAAACCTTTACTGCTGCTATATCTTTCCCTCCATAGACCAAAAATTTATCATTTACTCCATCCTCATTTGGTGTAAATGCATTTGGAATATATACATGTCTGTCTTTTATTATCCAATATGTGACAGAATCTCTTCCTATACATCCATTGATATCTTGAATTTCAACGGTATAGGTCGTTTTGTTAAGAGGAGTTATCATCGTATCCAAACATGGTGAAACACAATCTAATTCAGGACTCCATATCACCGTATCAATTTGTTCAATTGGATAGTTAGTAATGGCCTGAATATTAACTTCACATCCTAAACTGACAAATTGGTCATCACCTAAATCCGCTAACAATTCAGGTTGTGGAGCGATGATAACCATAGTTTCCCACTCACATCCTGTAGCATCTTGAATAACAATATCATAGCTTCCTGGCTCTATGGGGTCACGATTATCACTCGATCCAAAAACTTCTCCTCCATCAAAGGAATATAGATAGGGAGGAATTCCTCCTTGAACGGCAATGATATCTACACCTCCATTAACTTCTCCAAAGCAAGGTTGTTTTATTTGAATATTGGCTCCCGTAGGAATTTCTTCATTTAAAATCACAATTGCTTCATCTGTAGAGGTACAACCATTTACAGTATTTGTTACTAAAATTTGATAAGTACCTGGCTGATCTACTAAAGGAGTTATTGAATTTCCACCACCTAAAATATTGCCATCTTGGGTAGTCCATTGGTAAGTAAAATTTATACCTAGAGAAGATAATCCTCCTCCTAATTCTAAACTTGAAGCTAAGCAATTTAACTCTCCATCTAAACCAGCATTAGCTACAGGAGTATTCACATCTGCAAAAACTTCTACGCTATCTGATTTTTCACATCCGAAATTATTAGTAATCGTAACAAAATACCACCCAGCCTGATCCACTTCTGGAAAATCAGTATTTGCACCTGCTACGATATTTCCACTAGGTGTTGTCCAATTAAAATCAAAGGTTTGTCCATTGGGTGGATCTACAGAAATATTTAGAACTTCCGTCAAATTGTCAACACAATTCAAGATATCAGGAGTAGAAATAGTCGAAAAGAATTCTGGTGACTCCACCACTTCTATTGAGCTAGTTGCAGAACAACCTTGGTCATCTTCAACAAAAATTTCATAAATCCCAGGAGCATCTACCTCAATGGAAGAAGAGGTTGTATTGGATAAAATATTTCCGTTGGTTGTGGACCAATCGTAAGTTAAATTAGAATTGGTAGAGACTGCTGTAGAATTTATAGTTAAAGTGCTATTGAAACATAAGGTTTCAACATTATTGACAAATACGTCTGCGGGAGATAATATTTCTCCACTAACTAATTGATATTGATAATCACAAACATCATTGTTTTTACCATCCATCATCAGATAATAGACATTTCCAACAGTTAAATTATCACAAACTAGATTAGCTGTTCCAAATACAGGATTAAGACAATTTGATACGGCAGTAAAGAAACTACAATCATCTGTACTGAAGAATTGAGCCTGTAACCCATTGCCAAAATTACAGTTATCTACAGTTATCGCCAATTCAAAAGTTGTGCTTCCTGCTATAAAAGAAACCCAACTATTATTCTCAACGACACCACAAAAAGCATTTGGAGTTCCGGTATTAGTAGTACCAACATTACTTGAGCAATACCCATCTAATGAACAGACAAGAGGAGCTGTAGCACAGGTGTTTGATGCCGAAAAAGGGAAATCACAGGGTTGGGCAGAAAGTAATTGGACAAAAAAAATAAAAAATGAGGTTAATAATAGTTTGTTCATTGCGTTTTAGCTTCTTGTTTTCATAAAAAAGATTCGAAAGTACAAATTAATCTTATTCTCCCCTTTATTCAAGTTTTAAAAACCCTTAATTTGCAGTTATTCTTACAAATCTCTTGAGCATTCATAAAATAAATCAAACATGATAAAGCAGATTTTCCTAATATTAATTTTATTTTCTCTTTGTTCAAATATTACGGCACAAGATAAAGATCAACTAAAAAAACAAATAGATAAAATAATCCATTACGATACTGAGATTAAATGGTCTGATACTCCAGGGATGATCATTGGGGTAAAATATCAAGACTCCATTTATTATTTTAGTTATGGTACAACTTCTAAAGAAACCGATAATGTCCCTAATGAAAACACCTTATTTGAAATAGGCGGATTGACTAAAGCATTTACAGGATCATTGGTAAGTCTTTTGGTTAATGAAGGTGAAATGAACTATGAAGATGCGCTTAATAATTATCTTCCTACTCAATTACAAAATGAAGAATTACAATTGCTTACCATTGATCAGTTGGTAACACATACTTCCAAACTCCCTCGGATGCCGATGGAATTTGGAGTAAAAGAATTGGAAGATAACAATCCTTATGCACATTATACAAAGAAGGATTTGATGGAATTTTACAAAGAATATATTCCTATTGAATTGAAAAAGAAGAAACGGAAAAAGAAAAAAAATAAAGATAATTATGCATATTCACATTTGAATTACGCTTTACTCGAAAGTGCTATTGAAGCAAGTCAACGGCAGCATTATGAAACAATCTTAGCAGATAAAATTTTAAACCCTTTGGGATTAAAAGATACTAGAGTTCGACTTTCGGAGGAACAGCAAAGTCGCTTGGCAGTAGGTTACTCCACTTCTGGACAATCAACACCTCCTTGGAAATTTAAATCTTTTCAAGCTTCTGAAGGATTAAAATCCACAGCTAAAGATTTAATTAAATTTGCAGAAGTTCATATGGGTAATGATAACTCTTTACTCACAAAAGCTTTTGTACAAACTCATTTGGGACAAAAAGAAACTGGACTAAATAAAAGAGTAAAATCCTCGCGAGGATGGCATGTCATTACTACTAATAAAAAGCATGATGATATTATCGCACATACTGGAAATACAAATGGTTATCGTTCTTATTTGGCTTTTGTAAAAGAATCCAATACTGCAGTTGTCATTTTAACCAACTCCGAACATAATTTACAGAACCTCGGATATTTAATTTTATCAATGATAAATAACTATTGGAAAAAATAAACAAACAAAAAAAACGACTTCAATTTATTGTCAATCCTTTTTCAGGTATCAGTAAAAAAGGTCGTTTGGCAAAACAAATCGAAAAATATCTTGACCACACACAATTTGATTACGAAATCAAATATACCGAAGCACCAGGCCATGCAACTGAAATTGCAAAAGAAGCTGTTTCAAAAAATATAGACATGGTGGTTGCCGTAGGAGGAGATGGTTCGGTCAATGAAGTTGCTGCTGCACTTATTGGTTCGGAGGTGACCTTAGGTATCATTCCTTCAGGTTCAGGAAATGGTTTTGCTCGCCACATCGGAATCAGTCTCAATACTTCTCAAGCCATTCAACAACTCAGCAAAGGAAAAAAATTAAGAATTGATTCTTGTAAAATGAATGACCGACCATTTGTAAATCTTGCAGGTTTAGGACTAGATGGAATGGTTTCTTACAAATTAAAAAAAAGTAAGTTTCGCGGATTTTTAGCCTACGGCAAATTGATCGCACAAGAGTCTTTAAAGTTCAAACCTCAAACTTATCACATTAATATTGATGGGAAAATTATGGAGGAGGAATGTCTTTGTTTGGAAATTGTAAATGCGCCAATGTTCGGTTATAATTTTGAGATTGCACCTCACGCAAAATTTAATGACGGCATCCTAGAAATGGTCATTGTAAAGAAAATGCCTCCTTGGAAAATGCCGAAACTCGCCTGGCATTCTTACCACAAAACCATCAATGAAAGTGGACTCACCAAATGTTTTTCAGGTAAAAAAATTGAAATAAAAATCAAAGAAGATACACCTGTTCACATGGACGGAGAAGGAATGATGGTGAATGAAAATTTAACATTTACTATTAATCCCTTATCTTTGACGATATTAATTCCGTAAGACGGTCGCTTCGCTTGACGGTCGTTTGCTTCGCATCACTTGACGAACGTTCGCTGTGCTCACTTGACGGACGCTGCGCTTGACGGGTTCAATAGTTTTGATACACGTTATTTGACCGTCAAGCGCAGCGTCCGTCAAGTGAGCACAGCGAACGTTCGTCAAGTGATGCGAAGCAAACGACCGTCAAGCGAAGCGACCGTAAAAAAATAAAAAATGGGTAAAAAAAATAAAAGACGTACAGGTATCGTATTTTCAACCAATCCAGATTATGAATATGAATCTGATTCCAATGAGCAAGAGACAATTGACCCTGCTCAACAAAGACTTCGGGTTATGATTGATCGAAAAAAACGAAGAGGTAAAGAGGTGACTTTGGTTACAGGATTTGAAGGTAATGAAGATGATTTAAAAGATTTAGGAAAATTTCTTAAATCAAAATGTGGTGTAGGAGGAAGTGTGAAAGATGGAGAGATCATCATTCAGGGTGGACAAAAAGATAAAGTTGTAAAACTATTGTTAGAAAAAGGGTATTCGCAGACGAAGGGTTCTGGAGGAAATTAATCTAAAATAACTCAATCCCCAAATCTAGTCACAAGGTGAATTTTTCGTTAAAATCACCTACATTTTCAATATTTTATATTCTTAATGGAATGACTCACCTTGTGACTTTGCCTGATATCTACAACTTAGGTTAAAATAATAAAAATATGATTTTAGGATATATGGATATTTCCATTCCTATTTGGATTCTAATTTTCCCAATAATTTTTTCATTCCTGCTTTATTGGATACTCAAAAGTTTACCACCTAAAATTGTCGAACAAAATGAAGTGTTAGATTTTGAAGGAAATATGACTACCACTAATTATCGAACACATTCTTTTTGGGTTTCTATTTTTTTCAGCTTTGTTTTTATCTTTTCTGCGATAAGCTTATTTATTTTGATGGGTACAATTGCTAGTCTTGCTGCCAGTAGCACGCTAATTATTCTTATCCCTTTATTGATTCTTGGATATGGTTTTTATAATGTAACCATGATGATAAGATACAGAGAACCTCAAGATTATAAATATTGGATTGGATATGCTGTGATTTCATTTTTCACCTCATTTGTATTTTTGGGGTTAATTGTCTCTAGTTTTTAATCAATAAAAAACCAGAAATATTTTAGTCTGCTCCACTTCTCCACTAAAAAAACAATACTTTTACAAAAAATCATTTGAACAAATTTTACACTCGTCCGTTCTAGTGAAAAAATGATAACACAACAATCTTTATTTATTTTGTAAATATATTGTTATCCTTTTTTTTCATAAGACTACTAAGACTAAAATTATTTACATATACAAAAGGGTGCTTTAAGTTACTGATAATCAATGGTTTGCATTATCAACTATTCTCGTTTACTTAAAACTTACTCTTTATTTTTTAACCTTTTAAAATCTTTAATTTTCACATGAAGTTTAATTTCAAAAATTTATTCCAAAACCTTTTACCTATTTTTTTATTATTAACATTTTTCAATACTTCCTTTGCACAAGACTTAAAACAAGTCACAAGTAAAGGTGATATTCCAATTCAAGTCATGGCAGTTCCTGTCGATACTGTTGCGATTCCTTATATGACGGCATTCGAATGGATAGTGGAAAAGGAATTATGGTTTGATCCAATGGACTACTCATTTTATATCATAACAGATAATAGAATGACCGATGAATGGAATAGTTTCTCCAACAAAACTTATAAGCTGAGTGAAGTTGATCGACCACCTTTTTATGGTGATAAATGTTTGAAAGCTAAAGACAACTGGGAGTGTTCCAGAGAAAATATAGCATCTACAATTCAAGCTAATATCGATTATCCATCTTCTGCATTGAGGAAAAATCATGATGGAAAAGAAGTAGTAACATTTATTATCAATGAATACGGAAAAGTCGAAGGCAATTATAAAGTATTGTCAAAAGACAAACCTTGTAAGGAGTGCGCTCAAGCGGCAGTAGATGCAGTAGCAACTTTAAAAAATTGGTATCCAGCCATGAAGGATGGGAAATTTGTAAAAACCAAAATCTCAATTCCAGTAGTTTTTAATTTGATAGAAAATAACTAATATCCATCAACAAGAAATGCACGGTAATATATCAGGCTTTACTAAAACTATTTAGACTTCTGATTTTGCAAAAAGTCTATTCTACATTCATACAATAGTGAATCATCCCGAGTTTTAAAATTAAAAAACGGGATGATTCACTATCCATAAAAAAAAATTCATGAAAAAATATATTCTAATTTTTATCTCCCTTTTGTTTTTATCAAGTCAACTTTTTGGACAAACGGTACCAAAAAATGATATTGTTGAAAAAAATCTAACGAAGACTACCAATAAAATTATCCTTAATGACTTATCAACTTTTAAGAGTCAATTTAAAGAATGGAATGTTGGTAATTTGCACGTTTTTAGCCGAACTCAAAAAACAAAAGATGCAGATTATTATTATACTGGTCAAAAAATTTCACCTATGTTCCAGCCTTATCTTCCCAAAGGTTTGAGACAAAAAGTGGTGATCCAAGGAAGTGAACCTTATCTAGTTGCTTCCATAAAAGGTAGAAAATTAAAGGATTACTATATATTGCGAATTAATGATGGGCTAAGCAAAAACACGATAGTTTTATATGAGCTAAAAAAAGATAGATTAAAACCTAAAAAAACATTAGCTTATTTTTATCAGAAAGATGGACAAACCTTTCAAAGAGATAGTTGGATAACAGATATCAATGGCGACACTCGTTTAGATATTATTCAGAAAACTCAGATTACGGATAAAAATGGAAGTACAGTAAAACAAAAAACAAAAGTGTTTCTTAAAAAGAAGAACGGTAAATATAATCGAAATAGAAAAATAAAATTTGAAGAATCAGATTATAAAATGAAAAAAATCAAATAGCCACATTTAAGCCTAGACTCATACACGCAAAAAGTCTGCCTCAATGACTTTTATTTTCAAGCTCCTCTGTTTCAGTCTACTCCACCAACACCACGACTCTCCTAGCGTACCACTCTGTCAAAACATCTACCTATCTTTAACCATTCTAAAGCATTGAAAACACTAGGTTTTTTAAAAAATTAAAGGTTTTTTTCAAAAAATTAAAGAAGCCTAAAGCATTACTTACCTACTTTTGATTCAAATAAAATCTTTAGAAAAAAAACTATTTAGAGCTCATTTCTCTTCCACCAAAAACTAATTTTCTTAAGATTCCAACTTTTCAAAATTCCCCTTTTTATCAATCAAGTGTAAGGACAATCTTTATACAGTACCTAATTTTTTTCACATTAAACAACTACTATGAAAAAAGTAATTAACCTATTACCGATTTTATTAGCTTGGTGTTTTGCCTATACGGCAAATGCCCAATGCCCCAACTCCCTAAGTGGATATACCGTTTTAGGAGAATTTGGAAACAGCAAATATTTTATTTCCAATGCTTCGGCAAAGTGGAATACTGCCGCCAGTAATGCCGCTGCAAATGGAGGCTATCTCGCTTCAATTACCTCTCAAGCCGAGAATGATTTTATTTTAAACAACATCAATTCTATTGTATTTATCGGATTCAATGACAAACAAACAGAAGGGGCTTTTCAATGGGACAACGGTGAAACTGTAAGTTTAAATAAATTTGCTGATTCTAACTCTGGAGATAGAGACTATGGAAAAATGAATAATTGGAATGGAAACTGGGGAGTAGATAATGAATTCGTATCCCGTAAATATATTGTTGAAATCCCTTGTAGCGGAGGTGGAAGTGGTATCAATATCACCTCTTGCCCAAGTGATATTAACTTAACCATTCCTCATGGTGGAAATTATTCAACTACCGTTAATTGGAATCTACCAACCGCAACTACAGATTGCGCTCAAGGTGGACTAACCATCACTCAAGTAGAAGGAGATCCACCAAGCTCAAATTTCTCTGTTACTAATTCTTCTGGAAAAATTCAAGTCTATGAAATTACGGATGCCTGTGGAAATTCAAAATTTTGCATTTTTGATGTAACCCTCTCTCCTGCCCCTCCAGAAGTCACGTGCCCTGCTGATATTACCGTAACCGCAACTTCTTCCGCTGGAGCAGTAGTATCTTTTACTCCACCTAGTGTAGTTACTTTTTGTAGTGCTGGTAATTTCGAATTAAACCAAGGATTACCTAGCGGAAGTTTATTCCCAATTGGTACAACACAAATCAATTACGGTTCTTTTTTAAGTGGCCCTGTTGGTTTTTGTCAAGTGATGGCGAATTGTAATTTTTCGGTTACAGTCAATCCACAAAATGGTGGCGGTGGTTGCCCTGGAAATATCTCAGGATTTACAACGCTTGGAGAATATGGCGATAGCAAATATTACCTTTCCAATAGTAATGCCCAACCTGCAGCGGCTCAATCTACGGCAAATTCAAATGGAGGTTATCTTGCCGTTATTAGTTCAGCAGGTGAAAATGATTTTATCCAACAGAACATCAATAACATGTCTTACATCGGTTTAAACGATGTAGCCTCCGAAGGAAATCTTCAATGGGTCAATGGTGAATCACTTACTTATAACAATGTAAACCCGTGTGGTTTTTGTGAATCCAATTCAGGTAGTAAAGATTATGTCATCATGGCTCCTTGGAATGGTACATGGAGTTTTAGTAGTCAATTTAATTCTCGACCGTACGTGATGGAAATCCCATGCGATGGTGGTGGTACTGATGAATGTAGTTTCAGAACAAATATTCCACTTGGCTTTACTGGTTTTGGTTCAAGTCTATCGGAATTATCAGAAACCAATGCTGGATATGAATTAGTGAGTTCAGATATTCTTTCAGGATTTCAAAGAAGAGTTTTGGAAGTTACTGTTGATAAAGACAACGGTTTGGTTTCCAGTAGTGGCTTTATACAAAATGATTCCGATGTTGGTTTTACTACCTATTGGGATAGAGATGCCAATGAACTTTATACTGTAGATTTAGAAGGAAGTTCGCCAAGTACTACTTTAATCCTTCGAAAGTTGGACGATTCAAATAATACCATATGGTCAAAAACTATAGACGCAGGATTTGATATTTACGGCCTTTCAGACATTGAGGTGTTGGATAATGAAATTCTTATTGTGGGAAATTCAGGACCAACCTCTTCTATTCCAATCATTAGAACTTCCTTGAATGGAAATTTAGTTTGGGCAATTAATTTGGATGAAGGTGTAGAATTTGGAACTTCTGGTTCGGTTGTAAGTGAAAGTGTTAATCCAAATGGAGCCTATTATATTCAATATACCAATGGAGGTCCCTTTGTAATTAAGCTAACTACTGGTGGTAGTAAATTATGGAAAATTAATGTTGGCACAGGTGATCCTCCATCTGAGAGACGATACATTTTAGGTGAAAGTGCCAATGGTCAATATTTTTATATGGCCAATACTAGCTTCAATAATTTCAAAAGTTCATTCACTCGATTTGATTTTTTAACTGGAAATGGAACACTTGTGCAACTTGGAGAAGGATTACCCACAGGAAATTCAACCGAACGGGCAACGCTCCTAAATGCTGTCCCTACCAATGATGGAGGTATCGTGGTTTTCTATACTTATTCTCCAGATGTTTTTGGACCATTTACAAATTATCATGAACGATTTGATTCAGGAGGAAATCTAGTTTGGAGAAGAGAAACACCTTCTGATATTCCTTTATCTGGTCCATTTTCTGAAAGATTAATTGCAGCTCAAGATGGAGGATTTATCATAGCTTATGAGGAAAATGATGAATTTATTATTACTCGAATGACTTCCGATGGATTCTTCGACCCTGATTGTAATACTGGTGGAGGTAATCAACCTGACTTGACCTTAACTAATTTGGATAATCTACCGAGTAGTGCCCTTCCAAATACTGTGGTTAGTTTTGAATTTGATTTGAATAATTTTGGAAATGCAATTGCAACCAATAACTATATCATTGGAGCTTATATTTCTAGCGATAATGTTTTAAGTAATGATGATTTCCTTTCTGGTGAAGTGCCTACTGCCAATACAGGAATTGGTACTGACCCAAATGTACCAGGTGCGATTACAGTTCCTAACATTGTAGTTCCGGGAGATTATTATTTGATTCTAAAAGCAGATATCAATAATGCAATCAATGAATCCAACGAAAATAACAATACTATTGCACAACCTATTTTCATTGGCAACAATGGCGGTGGTACTTGTAATAATCCACCATCGTTAAATGGTTTTACTTTTAAAACTTCTATTGGAAGTAAAGCATATTATTTATCTAATAACACAGCTCGACCTACTGATGCTCAAAATATAGCTACTCAATTTGGAGGAACTTTAGCTACTGTAAGTAGCGAAGCCATAAAGGATGCTTTAACTCCTTTCACTCCCGGATTAGTATATATTGGGCTACATGATGAAAATACAGAAGGTTCCTTGGAATGGCGATCAGGTGCTTCTGTTGGTACTACTTTCTTTGACAATTGTAGTATTTGTGAATCAAATTCGGGTAGCCGTGATTATGTTGTTATGCAAGGATGGAATGGAAAATGGAGTTGGAGTGGATTTTTTAATGCTAGAAGATTTTGGTTAGAGTTCGATTGTGCAAGTCTTAATTCTACTAATCCAACTCTTGTCGCTATACCTACAGAGGAAGAAAAAGAATTATTTGATTTCCAAAAATTAGTTCCTAACCCTGCGACGAATCATATTTTTGTTCAGATAAAATCTGAAACAGCAACTCCTATTGATATTGAAATTTATGATGCAAGAGGAATGTTATTAAAATCTCAACCTGCTGAATTATTCGATGGTATCAATGGAGTTGAAGTTAATATTGCTAATTTACCGGGTGGATTTTATTTAGTAAAAATTCCTCAGATGAAAGGTAGATTTTCAACTAAACGATTTGTGAAAGTTAGAGAGTAAAATTTTATTTTATAAAAAATTAAAAATAAACCATCTACATTGATTT
>Ga0114957_1003317_pt1 | contig 14595 bp, 7 predicted proteins | sample BantaG_FD_87175 | JGI IMG/M metagenome (GOLD analysis project Ga0114957, IMG submission 87175) | Marine algal microbial communities from Bantry Bay, Ireland - BantryBay_4 metaG | ecosystem: Host-associated > Algae > Red algae > Unclassified | place: Bantry Bay, Ireland | collected 2014-11-21 | reverse complement strand
TAGTAATACCGATAAATACGAAAGAAGAGATTGTCAAGGCAACAACCGCCAGTTGGATTTTATTTTTTAAAGAAGGATTTTTAAGCGGGAACAGGCTGAAGCGGTTGGGGACAAATTTAAATAAGCTATTCAGCAATAGTGCAATAACTAAAATCCCGATCATCAACGTAAGCATATAGGAGAATAAAGAGACCGATTTGATAATCGTCTCTTTCTCTCTACCGACAATGACAACCGTTTTTGCATCGGGCGTTTGATAAATTACTTCTGTTCGATTGCCAATTTTTTGTTCCAAAAAGTTGCCAGGCTCTGGTAATATATCCAGGGTTAATATGGGGCCGTAGATATTCCCTTTTGAGTCCAATTGTCTTTTATTTCGGTACACCGCAAAATCATATTTTGCTAAGCGCTGTAGTTTTTTGTAAGGCTGATCCACCAATAGTTCAGTATATACTTTGGACTGTTCGCGTCGGGAGCGGATGAACTCAACTACGAGGTTGACCTCTTGCGCATCTCGATTACTTACCTTTACAGGAATATCCAGCAAATAAGACCAATAGTCTTCTTCCTGATTTTCCAAGAAATGAATGTTGGAAGTACCAGTGGACTTGGATCGGTTCAGTTTTTTCTGATAGGATGGGTAGCTTTCAGGTTGCCTCTTAAACGTGTAGCTTTTTTCATTATTAAACCCACTTATTTTATAAGTATAATTATAAAAAAGATAATTATCAGAAGTGAGGTATAAATCCAGTAGATCGGAAACTTCCTTTGAGTCAACGCTAAAGTCACTAGGTAGCCTGATACTCTTTTTGATCGAAGGATCATTCTGTACAAATGTTATCAATTGCTTAAAGGAATGCTCTGCATTGGGGTCGCGAAGTTCAGAAAGCTCACGCGCATAATCAAATCGAATAGTAGTATCTAAAAATGAGTTATACATAAATAGCAATACGGATGGAAAGGCAGCTAGTATGCCCAGTAGAAAAATAAACCACTGAAAGCTTACACTTCGACGTTCCACAAACATGTCAAAGAAAATGATGAGCATAAACGAAGTGAAAAACAGCAAACCCCAGTGGATCAAAAAGTTGGACCAAAAGAAAATAGGCAAGGCCGCGAGATTGGCAATAGCCAGTGCGGTGATGCGCTTATCAAGTGGCATGTTCAACTGTTTGATAATCAAAATCATCCGATGACTAAATATAAACAAGGCGGCCAATAAAACTACCACGGCAATAATAGCCACTAGACTAATTTTATCCAGATTAAAAACATTATTAAAGTCATAATTCAAACTGGAATTGAACACGATCATTTTAAATACAGCAGTCAAACACAAAAAACTCAATACAATCGTAAAGTAGCTTCCCATCATCCATATAAAGCGAACGGAAGTATTTAGAATCTTACTACGTCGCATCGGGTAGGCCTGATGAAAAAAGATCATCAACCACAATAGTAGGCTTACGTCAAGTAGCATATCACTCAGCGAATGTGTCCAGGCTGAATCAAAAATCTTGGTAAAAAATGGCATGGTGCTAAATTGATCGGTCATACCACTCAACTTAATAAACAACCGAAGGATACCAACGGAGCCCACCATAAAGAATGCGCCTAGTAATGGACGACGGGCTTTTACTATTTTTAACGTAGTAATATGGATAAAACAGCCCAATATGATAAACCCAAACAGATATAACAGTAATAGAATTTTTTGATCTAGTATATTGATGAGGTCATCTGGGGCATCCAGATAGAAAAGCCATTCTCCTGCTTTATTGTACACGGCAAAATCGGTATAGTCGTCGGCCAGCTGAACGGTATTGGGGATACTATTATTGGTGACAAACTCATCCTTGATATAATTACTGACCAATTGATAGTTATAGCGAATAGGAATCATCGCATGGATATTATACTGTCCCAGATGTTCGTCAATACTGGTTTGGCTGGTCAGTTGATAATATCCGTTGGAGTGTTGGATGAATTCATTTCCCCGTTCCCCCGAATCATACTCAAAAGCTTTGGGCGGCAGGGTAGTGAGGTTATTATTCCAAAAAATAATAGAATCTTCAACTGTAATGTAAATGGTAAATTCTTCGGCAGCTAATTTCCGAAGCCGCTTAAGATCTGCTTCGCGTTTAGAAATACTTTCACTGTCAGCTCCTATAATCCGGTAAATAAAATCTCGATCTTCCATGATCTTCTCAACTCTGGATTCCTGCTCATGCAAATGCGTTTCAATTTGTTTGGTATAACGAGACAAGCTGGTCTGGCGATTACTGTAATAATCATACCCAGTACCTAGTGAAAAAAAGAGTAAAGCTAGAATAAGTGTTGCAAATTGACTTTTAGTCATCGTTTCTATCTGATTTTTGTGGATTCTCAGTATGATACGGGTCACAAAATTTAAACCAAAACACTTCAATATATGAAAAAGTATGAATATAATTTATATTATGGTCATAAACAACAAAAACACCCCATCTTAACGAGAATTTATCAAAATAATGTACTTTTACTTAGAGCTTGTCCAAATATTTCTTAGATAAGTTCCTAACCACGGACCACTCTGTCGCGGTTCCGATTTCGGTCGGAAGTGAGGAAAGTCCGGACAACGTAGCGTACCACACCATCTAACGGATGGGGTGTTTTCTTTTTTAGGAAAGAAAACGTACAGCTAGTGTCGCAGAAAATAACCGTCTCGGCTATCAGCCGAGGTAAGGGTGAAAACGTGCGGTAAGAGCGCACGACGCCATCGGGTAACCGCTGGTGTGGATAAACCTTGTGGGTTGAAATGTCACATACATCCCGATTGGAAGGGGAACTCCTCGGAGTTGTCTGACCAGCAGAGTTACGCGCTCCATTTGCTTCGGCAAGTCGGGAGGGGTAGGCAGCTAGAGCTGTTTCGTAAGAAATAGCCCAGATAAATGACAGAGCAGTAATTTATTACTGACAAAATCCGGCTTATCGGTTCGTGGTTCTTTTTAGATTATTATGATAGACATCAAATATTTAAAGCTACTTGCTATGAAAAAAACAGTTTGCTTAGTCCTGCTATTTTTCACGACCTCCTTTATGCTTCAGGCCCAACTGGGTTGTACCGATCCACAAGCCAATAATTTTGATAGCAATGCAATGACCAATGATGGTTCTTGTATCTATCCTGCTACGATGTATCAGATGAATCAACGAGCCCAATTGGTAGATGAACTGGAGGAAAGCTCTGGTGCTGCTTATATAGATGGACAACTTTGGGTACACAATGATGGGGGCAACTCCGATGAAATTTACAGAATTGATACCCTCACTGGTGCTATCGAACAAACTATTTTAGTGGCAGGTTATGAAAATGAAGATTGGGAAGATATGACCCAAAGTGATAATTTTATGTTTCTAGGAGATGTTGGTAACAATCCTGGCAATCGGACAGATTTAAGTATTGCCAGAATTGATAAAAATAACTTAACGAACCTAATTGTCAATGTTGAGGTCATCCATTTTTCTTATAGTGATCAAACGGATTTTACGGAAAGATTCAATAACAATGATTATGACTGTGAAGCCTTTTTTTTCTATCAGGATACGCTTCACCTTTTTACCAAAAACTGGGTGGATGAGCAAACCCGTCACTATACCTTACCCGCTACGCCAGGCACTCACGTAGCCCAACTTCGCGAAACTTTTGACACAGAAGGCCTCATCACTGGTGCCGCAATTGATGAAAACGGGACTATTTCTCTACTCGGATACACGCCTGGTGGGGTAAATTTTATGTGGTTGCTTTACGACTATCCGCCGAATCATTTTTTTGCTGGGAATACCAGAAAGATTAACCTCGGAACCGGACTGACCAATAGCCAAACGGAAGGAATCGTTTTTACCGAAAATGGAAATGGATTTGTGGTCTCTGAAAAATTTAATTTTCTGCCGCCGCGCTTGCTATCCTTTTCAACTAGTCAGTGGACGGAGGACATTACTACAGATACAGACGACCTGTTTTTTGACCGACTTAAATTAACTGCTTATCCTACTCCTTTTACAGAAAGTATTACCCTCAACTGGTCCGCAGAAGATAGACTTTCAGGGCAGATAAAGATATTTGATATATTGGGAAATAGCTTATTGCAGCAAAATTTTCAATCAACAGAAAATACGTTGACCCTAGATCTTTCTGCACTTCCCACTGGCCAATATCTGGTGAAGATGACTAGTGAAAGGGGACAGGGCGTTCGATGGATTTACAGGAAATAAGGCTTCGTCTTTTTTGAAAAATCTTAAACAGCTTCATAATAAAAAAACCGACTTTTAGCTCAAGCTAAAAGTCGGTTTTTTTATTTACCAAGAATATTTCAGTAAAGAATATCTTTTACTCATCTAATTGCTCTCCACCTGCAAAGTCAAATAATAGAGAGAACCTCAAGGTATTGTCCAATGGGTTTCGCTGGTTGGTCGTAGGAACGAGGTAAGAGAAGTTTAGTCCAAAAACATTGTATTTTAAGCCCAATCCAACTGTGAAAAATCTTCGATTTCCTTTGGTCGAGTGTTCCGTGTAGTATCCTGCACGGACTGCAAATTGCTTATCATACCAGTATTCCACACCAAGGGAATAAGTGAGCTCACGAATCTCTTCAGAAAAGCCACCGGGTGCATCTCCAAAGGAGCTTAATACACCACTAAACATAGATTGTTCTTTATAATCAGGAATACCTTCTTCACCACTTTGATCACAAATTTCAGGGCCTCCTACGCAAGGGGTCGGCACCAATAGTTTGTTAATATCGCTGGTTACCGTTAAGGAATTATAATCATCAAAATTAAATTCCCATGCGGCTCCAATACCAAGGTTGGCGGGGATATAATCTTTATTGATCGAGTTGGTATAAGAAATCTTAGTTCCTAAATTAGAAATTGCTGCACCAATGATTAGATTGGAGGGATTAGCAGTAAAATTAATAGGTGTTTTATAAGTCATAGAAAAGTCTGCACCACCGGCAAGGCCTGGTTTGATCTCTACATTATTTACCATCTGGCCAGCAGCCAAGTTGGAGTAGATAAATTTTGGTGCTACAGCAACTGATAATTTTTCAGATAGCTTACGAGAATAAGCGATAGAGATTTCAAACTCATTGGGATTTCCAGTACCTAAGGGAGTTCCTGTATCATCCGTAAAATTAATTTCTCCTAAGGAGAAATATCTTAAGGATACACCAATTGCTTGTAAATCATCTAATTTTTTATAACCAGATAAATAAGCCAAGTAAACGTCCTGCAGTCCTAGCGCTTTCAACCATGGTGTGTAAGTGATGGACAAAGCCATATCTTGTTCAGCTGTAGCTAGTTTGGAAGCGTTGAAGTGCATGGCGTTTGCATCAGGAGAGATCGCTATACCTGCGTCACCCAGTGCACCACTTCTAGCGTCAGGTATGATTCTGAGGAATGGAATGGCAGTGATGATCGTGTTTGTACATTCTCCAACATATTCACCATCTGGTGTAAGTTCACAGCCAAAACCTTGTGCATATATTTCACTAAATCCAGCGGCAAAAATTAGTAGGCTAAAGAGTAAACATTTTTTTAATCTATTCATGATTTTTATTCAGGTTTCAAAAAGAATTGCAAATATAAGGTAAGTTCAACTAAATTGAAGTTTAGGGAGAAGAAGTTATAGTATGTACGACCTTAAAACTTGTTCTATCTGGGATTAAACGCCATTATTTGGCAATTAATTTTAAGTCAATACAAGTTTATTAACAAAATTTTAAGATTTCTATTTTAACTGGACAACATTTTACATAAACAGCCTGAAAATCAGCTATTTTAGGATCACTAATTTTTCAAATTCACTTTCCGTACGGGTATCTTCATTCTTGGAATTAGCTGCTTTTACCTTGATTTTATACAAATATACCCCACGTCCCAGCCGATCACCATAATCATCTTTTCCATCCCAACCTACATCTGTCACCCGATATCCATCTGCATACGTGTCTTTTTCGATGGTTTTGACTAGTTTTCCGGAAACGGTAAAGATTTGCACCAAAATATTTAAATCCTGACCGCTCAACTGATGTTCAAACTGAAAATTGGTATTCGTCGTAAAAGGATTTGGATAATTCAGTACATGCTTCAATACACTTTCTTCAGAGTTGAAAACCAAAAACTCGGTACTTCCTTCCCCCGAGTTATTCGAGGTATCCCAAGCCTTTACGGTAATGCGGTGTAACCCTTCTGCTATATCGTATAAGGGAAATCGTACGGTACCCTTGGAATAATCATCCAACGCGGCGGTATAGAAGTCATTGAGCACATAAGTATCTTGTGTGTTATCATCTAGTATTCCGGTTAAGTCATGACCAATACTTACCCCACCGATATTAATTCCAAAATCATCCGAAAGATTGACTAGTAATACTGGTTCTTTATCTGTTGTTCCTCCTGAAACAAAGTCTTCGGTATTCATAAATACCTCTACCTCTGGCCCCTGATCATCACGAACTGCATTAGGACTTGTTCCTCCGATAACAATTCGCTTGTATAAGCCGTTGGCATCTCGGACGCCATCTTCTGCATAATAACTAATCTTACCAAACCCAAAGTTATAGTCAATATCCTTTGGCATAATAAATTCAAAACTAAATAGCCCATCCTGAACCGTTGCAGTGCCTTTGAATAATACATTCTTTTGCAAGTCAAAATCCATTGGCTCGTTATCTTCACCCTGACCAAGCGTTCTGATTCGCGCTACTTTATCATAAATAGTAGGATATACCCGTCCATTGAAGTCCGTAATTCGATTGCCATCATTATCATAAATATAACCAGTCACAGTTATTTTTTCCAATGCTCTGATCGTATCAGGTTGGGTTCCTTGATCGACTGAGCGTCCGTTGATTGTTAAGGTGCCTACATTGTATTGAGGAATGGCTAGCCGTTGAGCTGGATCGCCAAGCATGGTAAATTTTCGGGTGTTTGGGGTGCCGGCGCCACTAGTGTTTTTAGCTTGACGAAATATTTCTCCCATCGTTTCACCAGTTTCATTAGCGTCTTCTAAAATGCGGTTAAAAACCGATTTAGCTAATCGAAAATTACTGCTAGAGTAGACTGCTCTTACGGTAGTATACATTGCAATGGCGCCACCATCTGGTTTCATAACCGCTACCTCTCCACCAGGAATGACCGTATGATCGTCGTAGCCAGCAAAAGAACAAGTTGCCGTTACAATGAGTGGAAGTCTTTCAAAGTTTCTCCAACCTTGGATATCCTCGAGCTGTAATACCCGTTCTTGCGCCCATCCTGTTGGCCCACCGTGTCCCAAGTAGTTGGTCACTAATGATCCACGATATGCATTGCGATTTAGCGATTGGTTGACTAACGGAAAACGAATTCCTCCTGCTGTAGTCACCCGTTGATAAGCATCAAAAAATATTTTATCTACATTAAAATAATCATATTGACTGACCACGCTGTCTGCAATTGTATTCGCTTGTCTCGTGTGCAATTCGCCATCACCATCATCTCCTACAAAAGTCAGTTGATTACGCCAGTCGCGAAAACGTTTTGGATCTGTATCATAAAAAATAACTTTATCTACATAACGATCTGCACCAAAAGCAGACCGAGCTGGAATTCTGCCAATTGCTAAATCTACCTCTCCGCCCAAGGTACCTCCATCATCATCTGATACCAGTGCAAAATAGTCATCCGCAGGAAACCCTTCAATAGGATCTAAGTGTTCTTTTGTTTCATAAACGGGAACAAAATTGACCCAACTTTGGTCTGTTGACAATTGACGATAATCATAAGTACCATCGCCAAATAATAAAAGGTACCGAAAGTTAGCATCCCGTCGAAACACCATTCCTACAAAATCACGAACTGCGGTAGGGTCTTGTCGACCAGAGGAGAATTCGTTATAAATCTGATCTATCAATACGGGTACTACATTTAAATTGTCATGGCGTCGGCGGTGATCCGCCAATCGCTGTACCGCACCTTCAAATTCAGGATGATAAACGATAATCATATCTGCTTCTGCTATTCCGTGAATATTTTGAGTAGGAATGGCACCGATTGCATCGGGTGTAGGGAAATCTTGTTGTTGATCAAAAGCGATAAACGTTTTAATCGGATTTACAAAAGGAATAGTTACCCCAAAACGGTAACTGTCACCACTTGTTTCTCCCAGCTGTACTTTGGGACGAAGTGGATCGGTGATGTCCCAGATTTGATGATTGTTGTTGATACCACGTACTTCAAAAGTTGCGTTGGGGAAGTCTTTTACCCGCTGATCGAGAAATCGCATTTGAGTACCAGTCATTATCAATTGCCGTCGAGCATTAACCTGTACGTAATCCAGAAAACCTTCATTAGCCTGATTACTGGCTGGAGGATTTTCAATATTTACGACCAATCGGTCGCTACCGCCGGTAAATTTATTATTGACGGTACTTTGACGCGCAAAGATGGCATCTGCACCGGAAAAATCTACCCCCCCTACATTGTTACTCCGGAAGGATTCACCTGCTACATTGACACTATAATGAGAACTACCTGTTCCACGTAGTGCCATCACCACGCTTACATCGCTTTCTTCAGTAGGAATTAAATTGGGGAATTGAAACGTGTAATCACGTGAACGAGTTGGATTAAACTGATCTCCATACCAGGTCTTTCCTGTGCCTAGTCCACCTCGGGCTAAACTACCAAGTAGATTGACCCTATCTTCCTCTAATCGAATAAAATCATCAAAAGAAGTAACGGTATAAGCGGGTGCAGGAACTGTATTTTTATCTGAAATTCGGACGCCATTCCCGCCACTGATTTTTATAAAGTAATAATTACGTTTGTCGTAAACATTTTGTGGACGGTCGAATCTAGAACGGACCTCATTAAAATACCATTTGTGTGGCCCTTCTGCATAAAAGAGGATATAATCAGTAGGATCAAAAGAATTGTCACCTGCACCTACTATTTGAATATGGTTTTCTACCAAATCATCCTCACGAAAATCTATTACTGGCTCTGAGAGCATACCGCCGCCATTTCCATATAGCTTGATTTGATTAGGATTGATATTATCAATATCGATTTTTAGTTCATTTTTTAAAAAATCATAATCAAGCTTATGAATCCCGTCCTCACTAACTGCGATTTTATAAATTGTACCGTCGCTCAAAACAGAGTTAAAGGTATTAGGCGGTGGGGGAGGAGTACGAGAAAGGCCGTCTTCGGAGTAGGTGACGTTGAGTTGAAAGGCGACTAATTTTTGAAATTGCCCATCAGCGGTTTTGCGAATAGGTAATAATTGTATATTCCCAAAATGCTGATCTCTATTTTTACTAATGCTGGAATTGATGACTGGGCTTTCAATTACAAATTCACCAGCATCGGAAGCGTCCAGTTGACTGAAAGATTCATAGCGGGTGTCAGAAATAGTCGCATTCAATGTTCCCTTATTTGGAACCGGAAAACGAAAATTCATAACCGGCAAAGCAGGCGATTGAGGATGACGGGCAGATCCGGTAAAAGTCCAAAGTGTCTTGTTGCGAATTCCCATCGGGCTATGAAGCTCAGGAGCATCTGCCCAGTTAAGCTCTTTTTTTATTTTAAAAACAGAAGTTTGAGCTGATAACTGACAAAATAGAAGACTAGCAATAATAAAAAGGTAAAATCTGGTATTCATAATTGAGGTACTATTATATTTGTGAACCTTAGATAGCAGAAAGGGAATGATAAAAAGAATATTTTGCAGCGTAGAACTGTTATCAAAACGTTAATACCCTACTCCTATTGTTTGATTATAACGGATATTTGGTAGTATTTTATACTTTAACAAATTTAATTCTTTTATTTGATCGATTATAAATCAATTTAAGTAAATGCAAAGACATATCCTGTTTTTATTGGTGTTTATTGTACTAGCAGCAACGAAGGGCTTTTCCCAAGATCCAGTGTTTAGTCAATATTATTCTGCTCCGCTACAACTCAATCCGGCTTTTGCAGGCAACGGATATGCGCCTCAACTAGCCATTAATTATCGTAATCAATGGCCTACGCTCGGTGCTTACGTTACCTATGCCGCCTCTTATGACCAGTATATCGATCAACTTAATTGTGGTGTTGGACTAATGGTACTTACGGATGATGCGGGACAAGGGTTGATTAAAACGAATAAAATAGCTGGTTTTTTTTCTTATCGATTACAAATTACCGAAGGACTATTTGCCAAAATTGGAGCTGAAGTAGCCTGGGTACAAAGCCGATATAATTGGAATGCTTTCCAATTTGCCGATCAATTGGACAAATTCACAGGGCCAGTTTCACCCGGTGGCACCCCGTTTCCTACAGGTGAGGAACGCCCTCAAAATTTAAATAACGCCTACGGAGACATCGCTGCAGGAATGTTACTTTATAATAAGACCTTTTACGGAGGCTTCTCCATCAAACATATCAATCGACCTAATGAATCCATTTTACTCACCAATCAAAACCTTTTTGGTGGGCTGCCATATCGGTTCACCATTCATGGAGGAGCTCAAATCGAGTTGATCGAAGGCAATAAAAGGAAACCGGCCGCGTTTATATCCCCGAATGTCATGTTTGTACGGCAGGGTGATTTTGGGCAGACCAATGTCGGAGCATATTTTGGATATGGAGCTTTATTTGTTGGAGGGTGGTATCGCCACGCTCGAACCAATCCAGATGCTGTAATTGCTTTGGTAGGAGTAGAAACTGGTATATTCAAAATTGGCTATAGTTATGACTTCACTGTATCCAAATTAGGCAACACAGGAGGAAGCCATGAAATATCTTTACGAATCAAGCCAAAGGAGCCAAAACAAGATTTTAACGATTGTTTTCAATTATTCCGATAGTTTTTTGCATTTTTGCAAAGTGATTAGCACGAATATTGTGTATACCAATAATTATCTATATTAATATTGGTCATTTCTGTACTTTTAATTTTAAGACTAAATTCAATGAAAAAATTTCTGAAGCTGAGTTTTATTCTTCTCTTACTGGTTGCATTATTGCCTTCCTGTAAGAAAAGCGAGCGTTCTGCCACTACTGGTTGGAAATACAATGACCAAAAATGGGGTGGATTTGAGAAGAAAGATTATGAAGGTCAGATTACTGGACCTAATCTGGTACTCATTCAAGGTGGTACTTTTACCATGGGAGTAACAGATCAGGATGTAATGTTTGACTGGAACGCGATTCCTCGCCGAGTAACGGTTTCTTCCTTTTATATGGATGAAACAGAAGTTGCCAATATTGATTACAAAGAATATCTGTACTGGATTGACCGTGTTTTTGGTGAATCCTACCCTGAGGTATACCTCAATGCACTACCAGATACATTGGTATGGCGGGAGGAATTGGCTTATAACGAGCCTTTTGTGGAAACTTATTTCCGCCATCCATCTTATGATGACTATCCTGTGGTAGGTGTCAACTGGATTCAGGCGAATGAATTCTGCCAATGGCGTACTGATCGTGTGAACGAAGCGGTTCTTATTGAGCGAGGTATTCTCAATATGAATACGGAACAGAAAGATGAGGAAAACTTTAATACTGAATCTTATCTTGCTCGTCAATACGAAGGAGACGTTAATAAAAATCTTAAGGATTTAAAAACAGGTGGAGAGCGACCGGTACGTTTTGAAGATGGTATTTTATTACCTTCTTATCGCTTGCCTACAGAGGCAGAGTGGGAATATGCGGCCTTAGCCTTAGTCGGTAACTTAGCTTCAGAGCAGGATGAAAGAATTACGGATCGTCGTATTTATCCTTGGAGTGGAAATACCGTTCGTTATCAACAAAGAAATAAAGAGCAGGGACAAATCCTAGCTAACTTTAAGCGTGGTCGTGGTGATTATATGGGGATGGCTGGTAACCTGAACGATAAAGCACATATTACAGCTCCGGTACGAAAGTTCTTACCAAATGACTTTGGTCTGTACCACATGGCTGGTAACGTCAATGAATGGACTATGGATCTTTATCGTCCAATGACTAGTATGACGCTCCGAGACGTGGAAAATCATGATCTAAACTCTTACCGTGGTGGAAAATTCAAAACTAAAGTGTTGGATGAAAACGGTGCACCTGTTGACAAGGATAGCCTTGGACGTATCCGTTACCGTTATGTAGAAGATGACGAAGTAGCTACCCGCGAAAACTATAAGCGTGGTCAGGTATATAATTATCTGGATGGTGATAAAGAATCTTATGTACTTTATGATTACGGTAAAACATCGCTGATTAGTGATAAGTCAAGAGTAATCAAAGGAGGTAGCTGGGCTGATCGTGCCTTTTGGTTGTCACCTGGTACCAGAAGATTTAAGGAAGAAGATAAGTCTGATCGTACTATTGGTTTCCGTTGTGCGATGACTCGTACGGGTGGAGCAGAAGGTAATGATGATTCCGGTGGAAATACCTTTAAGACTAAGAAAAAGAAAAAGAGAAAAGGAGCATTCTAAACGTCCTTTCTTTTGACTCAAAAAGTCTCTACATTTGTGAAAATGTAGAGACTTTTTTAATGAACACAAAGTTTGAAGGATATTTAAAGTGATAAAAAATATGCAACCCAATCTGCGCGATATATACCAGGCTTATCAAAGTAGTTCAGGAATCATTACCGATACCCGAAAGATAAAGAAGGATTGTTTCTTTATAGCATTGAAGGGCTCGCGGTTCAATGGAAATACGTTTGCTAAAGAAGCATTGAGCAAAGGGGCCGCTTATGTGGTTGTGGATGAGGAAGCATACATGGTGGATGATCGGTGCATTTTAGTCGCTGATGGGCTTCAGTTATTACAAGAACTGGCCCGTCATCACCGCGATCAATTCTCTATTCCTGTCATTGCCATCACGGGGAGCAATGGAAAAACGACGACGAAGGAACTCCTTGCGGCGATTTTAGGTACTACTTATCAAACTCATTTTACGCAGGGCAACCTTAACAATCATATCGGCGTACCGCTGACGCTACTTGCAATGCCGTTGCAAACGGAGGTAGCCATTATTGAGATGGGTGCGAATCATCAGCGCGAAATTGCTGCCCTTTGTAATATTGCAAAGCCTACACATGGGGTAATTACTAATATTGGTAAAGCACATTTGGAGGGATTCGGTGGCTTGGAAGGAGTAAAAAAGGGAAAAGCGGAGCTATATGATTTTCTGGCAGCCAACAACGGCGTGGCTTTTATTAATCAGGACGAAGCCTTTTTAGAAGATTTAGCGACATCTGTTTTTAGAAAAATTTATTATAAAAGTAGTCCAAGCTTAAATGAAAAGAATCCAGTTTTTGAGTTAAAATTACAACAGGAGAATCCTTATCTTCAAGTAGCTATACTCAATCTTCCAGGCCAGTCCTCTATCATTGAAACCCAATTGATTGGTTTATATAATTTCAATAATATCATGACTGCGGTAGCCATTGGTCGATATTTTAAAGTGATTATCCCCAATATCAAAAAAGCAGTAGCAAGTTATTTGCCCAAGAATAATCGTTCAGAAATCCGAAAGATAGGCACCAACACGTTTTTGCTGGATGCCTACAATGCGAATCCTTCAAGTATGACTGCCGCGTTGGATAACTTTGATACCATAAAAGCGAACAAAAAACTAATCATACTGGGGGATATGCTTGAATTAGGCGAATTTAGTGCCGCAGCGCATCAAAACATTCTTACCAGAATTGGCGGTAAAGATGTAAATGCTGTTGTAGTAGGAGCGTATTTTAAATCTGGAGCCCAAGCACAGAAGGTCAAACATTTCCCGGATGTGGCAGCGCTAAAATCTTGGTTTGAAAAAGCAAAAATAACGGATACTTATATCCTGCTTAAAGGTTCCCGAGGAATTGGCCTAGAAAAATTACTGGCTTAGCTCAGTTTTTGATAAGCCCGAATGAGCCTAAAGGAAAGTTCGCCTTGGCAAGCAAGTTTATAGTCCTCATAAGAGCAAGGCACCATTTCCGTCTTTTTTTTACCTGATTTTAGGGGAATTTCAATCCACCAGCGTCCGCTTTTGTTGCTTTTCCAAAAACGAATTTGTTGATTTTTTCCTTTGTATTCCACGATATACTCCACCAATTCGCGGGAAGAAACGGGATAATCATTTTTTCTTTGTTTATATCCTTCAATAAAATACCAGATTAGCTGTGCGATGGTTTTAGCAGTTTGTCCTTGCACGTCCATATCTGCTTGGTAGCCATAGAAGCCAATCGCTGTCAGGCGATCACTTAAGCCTGCATATCGACAAATTTGGCAGGCCTCTTCTGAGAACAAGCCGCTGGGTGAAGCATCGAGCTGAGCGGGAGCTTCGCTATTTTTAAGTACAGATATATTGAAGGTCATCATGTCCGCGTATCGGATGAGCGGTTCAATTTCCGTCATGTCCTTGCGCATATCGCCTAGTCGGATGGTTTCGTGATTATTTTCAGAAAGTTCATTTAGTACGGTACGAGGCGTAAAGTGAGATTGATATCCTAATACACCAATATTAAAAAGGCGGGGTTTCTTCTTGGAAAAAATAGTATTGAGATAATCTGTCGACTTTCTTTCTTTTACGTTAGTACTAAGATGTATT
>Ga0114957_1003309_pt1 | contig 14617 bp, 13 predicted proteins | sample BantaG_FD_87175 | JGI IMG/M metagenome (GOLD analysis project Ga0114957, IMG submission 87175) | Marine algal microbial communities from Bantry Bay, Ireland - BantryBay_4 metaG | ecosystem: Host-associated > Algae > Red algae > Unclassified | place: Bantry Bay, Ireland | collected 2014-11-21 | reverse complement strand
TGTTTAGCGAACCGCACTTTACGATCTACACTTTGCGAACCATATGTCACAAAAAAAGCTCCAGCCGAAACACGACTGGAGCTTTTTTTATATTTTAATTGAACACCGAAGAGCAGCATTCATAATTCACCATTCATAATTCTCTTCCCTACTCTGGTTCAAAACCAAGTACAATATTAAAGTTTCCGTATCTACTCCAGATACTAGCCGAAGGATCAGTATTAAGCTTATCAAATCCAAGACCATAATCAAAACCAAGTGTACCAAACATCGGTAAGAATACACGAACACCAAGACCCGCAGAACGCTTAACGTCAAATGGATTGAAAGATCTAAAGTTTCTCCATGAGTTACCCCCTTCAAAGAAACCAAGGACATAAATCGTAGCACTTGGATTAAGAGAAAGTGGATACCTAATTTCAACGGTAAACTTATCAAATACAGCAGCACCTCCGTTTTCACTATTAGGTAAATCTTCTTCTTCGTATCCTCTAAGGCTGATCAAATCAAAACCAAGAAGACCACCTTGCTGATTAGCTAAACCATCACCCCCAAGCACGAAACGCTCAAATGGTGACACTCCAAGATCTTCTCTGTATGCACCTAGCATACCAATCTTGGCAGAAGCACGAAAAGTAAGATTACCAACTACCTTAGTAAACCACTCTGCATTGAATCTCCATTTGTGGTATTCCACAAATTTGAATCGATCCTGCGGATTGTCTTCAGCATCTACATCTCTACCCAACGCAGAATAAGGCGGTGTCAACTGTACAGACAAAGAAAATCTAGAACCAGAAGTTGGAAAGATCGGTTCGTTGATCGTAGACCTTGCGATAGTCTGGTTAATACTGATATTATTGAATCGACCGTTCTGCACAAAAGTACCATCATCCAAACCAAAGTTTGCCGTAGCCCAGTTGTCAAGATTTAGTATCTGATAAGTCAAAGTAGTATTACTAACAAAGTTATCATCTGGCCACTTTAGTCTAGTACCCAAACCAACAGATAGAGAAGTAATACTCAACTTTTGAAATGATTCACTAGTACTCAGCTGGCCATTGGTTAATCTCGTCAGGAAGCCACCTACAGTGAATGAATTTGGCTTCTTACCACCTAACCAAGGCTCTGTGAAAGAAGCATTATAAGATTGGAAAAAACGACCATTGGTTTGCGCTCTTAAAGATAGACGCTGGCCATCTCCCTGAGGAAGCGGGCTCCATGTCTCACGCTTGAAAATATTACGAAGCGAAAAGTTATTAAATGATACCCCTAATGTACCGATGACACCACGGCCAGCACCACCCCAACCAGCAGAAAGCTCCAGCTGATCAGAGGGCTTTTCTTCTACTGTATATTCTATATCCACAGTACCACGTTGTGCATTCACTGGCGTATTGATGCCTAATGCTTCTGGATTAAAGTAACCGAGGTTGACAATTTCTCTTTGCGAACGCACGATGTCAGTTCTACTAAATTTCTGTCCAGGCTTAGTCCTTAGTTCTCTTCTAATCACGTGCTCATGCGTACGATCATTACCAGCGATAGTAACCTTATCTATAGTCGCCTGAGGTCCCTCAAAGATTCTCAATTCTAAATCTATAGAATCGCCAACGATAGCTACTTCAACAGGATTGACTTGAAAGAAAAGATATCCATTGTCCATATATTGAGTACTGACATCTCTACCGTCTGGACTATAGTTGAGTCTAGTATCGAGTAACTCCGTATCATAAATATCGCCCTTCTTGATTCCAAGTATATTAGCTAAGTAGTCCGTCTTGTAAATGGAATTACCCTTGAAAGTAATGTTGCGAAAAAAGTATCGGTTACCTTCAGAAATGTCGATCTCTACATTTAGATTTCCATCAGGGATTCTGTAGACAGTATCTCTAGTGATCTTCGCATCCCTAAAACCAAGTGTGTTATAGTAGGCAATGATCTTTTCTTTATCCATTTTGTATTCTTGCTTTAAAAATTTAGATGAAGAAAAAATCTTACGCTTTCTCTTGGTGCCATCCATCTTTCCTCGAAGCTTACCATCCTTCACACTATTATTGCCAGCAAAGATGATATCCTCAATCTTCACTTTGCTTCCTCTGTCAATTTTGAATTCTAACCTCACTTTATTCACTCCAACTTTGTCAGGAATTTCTCTCACATCTACTTTCGTATCTAGAAAACCCTTCTCTCTAAAAAAGTCTTGAATACCAATAGCAGTATTACTTTTCAGACTCTCCGTGACGATAGCACCTTTTAGTAAGTACTTATCAACAATTTCATTGAGGTCCTCATGATAGGTCTTTTTTACACCTTTGAAAGAGTGCTTAGATAGCTGGGGTCTTTCCACTACCGCTATTTCTAAAAAGATAATATCTCCTATGGTTTTCTCTTTGTAGATTTTAATATCAGTAAAAAGACGAAGATTCCATAGGGACTTCATAGCCCTTGGTATATCACTACCTGGAATAGCCAGTTGGTCACCCACTTTAAAACCAGCTATAGATATCAGTGCGTTTTCGTCACTAAATTCTGCACCTGTTACCTTAATACCACCGATCTCATAGTCTTTTGCCTCAGAATAGTCGATGACCACATCGTCTTCTTGAGCGAAGGCAGGGACTGCAATACAAATGGAAAGTAGGATTAGTAAAAAACGATAACTTATATTTTTCATCATGTGTATTATCAAATATATAGGAGGCAAAAATTGCCACATTTTAGTTTACCCTAGTTTAAAGTATGATTTGTTCACTAGTTTTTCCAAATCTTCTTTCACGGTTCTGAAAGTTGAGTATGGCTTGATATAGATTCTCTTTTCTAAATTCTGGCCAAAAGATATCCGTAAAGTATAATTCAGCATAAGCAATTTGCCACAACAGAAAATTACTGATACGGTGCTCGCCACTAGTTCTAATCAGCAACTCAGGATCAGGGATATGAGCAGTGGACAAATGTTGGCTAATCAAATCATCATTTATATCCTCTGAAGACATTTCCCCCGATTTCACTTTTTCTGACAGCATCTTTACGGCTTCACGGATCTCCCACCTAGCAGAATAGTTGAGTGCCAGTACTAAGGTCATCCTTTTGTTGCCTTTGGTTGTATCGATTCCCTCTAATAATGCCTTTTGTGTCTTCGTAGGCAGTTTTTCGATATCACCAATAGCAGAAAGCCGAATATTATTATCCATTAAGGTCTTTACCTCTTTACGCACCGTTTCTACCAAGAGCGTCATCAAGGCATTCACTTCAAAGGCTGGACGAGACCAATTTTCTGTAGAAAAAGCATAAAGCGTGAGATATTCGACTCCTAGTTCTGCACAAGCTTCAGATATGTCTCTAACCGACTGTACTCCGTTTTTATGACCAAAAACCCTTGGTTTTCCCATCTGCTTTGCCCATCGACCATTACCATCCATGATCACTGCTATGTGTTTGGGTAGCCTTTGTAAGTCTATTTTAGATTTCGAGTCCATTTACAGCCAAAAATAAGGAAAATAATTGCGCATAAAGTTAGCAAAAAAGCGGCTATCCATAGACAATTTTATACCTCCCCTTTCTTTTTAATACATATTATGTATCTTTGCAGCCGATTTAGAGAGAACTAGCTTTCCTTTATTTCGATTATTAACATATTTATTAACCGTATTTGCCTCATTCTACTGATAGATTGAGACCGTAGTTTTTTCCATTAGTCTCGGGGAAAATTAGCTGCAAATACTTAAATCTTTTCAATGAGACATTACGAAGTAACATTCATCGTAGATCCAGTGTTATCTGCTGATGAAATCAAATCTACCGCTTCTATTTACCAAGACATGATCACCGACGAAGGTGCTAAGATCATCCACAATGATGAATTAGGACTCAAGCAGTTGGCCTATACCATCAACAAGAGATCGTCTGGTATTTACTACTGTGTAGAATACAGCACTGATTCTGCCGAATTGAATTCCAAATTAGAATTAGCGCTCCGTAGAGATGAGCGCATTATGCGTTTCTTAGTGATCCACTTAGACAAGTATGCTATTCAGTATAATGCTGATAAACGTGCGGGTAAGATCGGTAAAGCAAAGCGTACCCTCGAAAAAGCAAAGGCTGCTGAAGCGAAAGCAAAAGCATCTAAGACTAAGTATGTTGCACCAGATTCAGCATCTAAGACTAAGTCTAAGCCAAAAGCTGCTGCTCCAAAACCAAAGGTAGAGAGTGTAGCTAAGGAAAATGTGGCCACTGCAGCCACTGCTACTACAACTACGACCGCAGAGGAAGAGTAAAATTTTTAATTCTAAAAAAAAGACAAAATGGCATCAAGAGACGATATAAAGTTTTTAAGCAATCCTAAAATAGGAAATAAGAGAAAGAAGTACTGTAGATTCAGAAAATTTGGAATCAAGCATATCGATTATAAAGATCCTGACTTCTTAATCCAATTTATCAACGAACAAGGTAAAATATTACCAAGAAGAATCACGGGCAACTCTTTGAAGTATCAAAGAAAAGTAGCTGTGGCAGTAAAGCGTGCTAGACACTTAGCATTCTTGCCATACGTGACAGATTTACTTAAATAAATTTATTCTTCTAAAATTTAGCATTTAATCATGGATATTATATTATTACAAAATTTAGATAAAGTCGGAGAGAAGTTCGATGTAGTAAACGTCAAGAACGGTTACGGAAGAAACTTCCTTATCCCTAAGGGTTTAGCATTGATTGCTAACGACACCAACCTTCGTAGATTAGCTGACCTCCGTAAGAGACAAGACGCTAAGGAAGCCAAGATGAAGGACGAGTACGAAGTAATGGCAAACAGCCTATCAGGCAAGATGCTGAAGATCGTAGCGAAAGCCGGTACCAGCGGAAAGATTTTTGGTAGTGTGACCAACATCCAAATCTCTCAAGCCATCAAGGAGCAGTTCGGATTAGAGATCTCTCGTAAGAAGATCGAATTGAAAAACGAAGTGAAAAACCTTGGTGAGTACAAAGCTACCCTAAACCTACACGCAGAGGTAGTAAAGGAGCTCGATTTCGAAGTGATGACCGACGAAAAGAAGGCAGCACCAGCGAAGAAAGAAGAGAAAGCTCCAGAGGAAAAAGCACCTGAAGCACCAGCTGAATAGCGGCTACTATCTTTTCTTAGAGATATTAAATAGGCAATGCAGTTTCTGTGTTGTCTATTTTTTTGTTCGCACGATAATTTCCTTAGTTAAAATTTGGGATCATCCCGAGGCTTGCCCTCCTAGCTCTACACTCGGGACCGGGTCATCCGCAGCTCGCTATTCGCTCGGCCCTGCGCCCATGAAAAAATGGGCTTGGTCTGACCAGCAAAGCTGGCCCCTGCTACTACCCCTTGCTCGAAAAAATAATGTTAGAGATCGATCGTGATTCAAGCGATATGTACAATAACATCACATGGGTTTTGCCGCCTTTTCGGAACTCTTGAGTTGAAGTTTGTATAAACAAGACTCATAAACTTGGGTTTTTGGCGCACATTAAGTCCTAACAAGCTTGGCGCGTCTTAATTGCGGTGTATGTCAGCATTTAGGGACGTGTCTGTAATGCCAAATCCATTCAACTAATTCTCTCCAGCTTTATTCTGCCCTGCTCTTCCGCGAGGGACTAGGGTAAAATGTGCACTTGATTTAATTATGATAGGTTATCTGTCGTGCCCCGAGAAAATCGGGACAAGCTCTTCAGCAATGAAATCAAAAACCTTTCTAGATAGGACTTACGTCCTATCCTTTAATCTGTCGTGCTTTCAGCACTTATAAAAATAAAATATTGCTTCTTTCTAGACCTAAATGGCTTTCTACATATGTACAGAGGATGATTGATTTAAAATAGTAAGTAAATGTTAAGTCCTGTAAGGACGGTAGATTAAAGCGGTGGGTGAAATGCAATGCAACCCATCGAACAAACATAGTAAAATTGAGTCCTGTAAGGACGACAGAAAACATATCTAGCTTTAAAAAGTAAATATGATTACCCTAAGAAATTAATATCTAACCAAACCATCTCTTGGACAAGGGATAGTAGACACCACGAAGTATGAGTGGGTGCGGAGTACCGAAATGAAATGGAGTGTCGCATAGCCCGGTGCCGATTTATTCATCGGCATGGCCCCAAACCAAAAGTGCCAAAATAAACACTAACCAAAATTATATCGAAAATAATTCACCTCACCCCTTGACTAACACCAAAAAGTAGAATACATTTGGCATACAATATGAAATCAAAAAACACATATACTCTTTTTAACACAACCATGGCAATATGCTGTTGTTGCTGTTGTCCTGCTATCTAGCGGAATAGGAGTTGGTGTTAAAATAATATTTAATGGACGGCCTATTCTTCACTCTGGATAGGCCGTTTTGTATTTAAGAAACTATGAATTTTTATAATAACTGCTGTTGCTTTTGTTGTTGCACTCCGAACTATCTGAGCGGTTATTGACTCGTTGTATATATACAACACATACACAGTAAAGCCTTTCAGATATCCATTTGAAAGGCTTTATTTTTTTAGCAGACATAAATTTTAAAAAGCATGCGAAGTTTTAGATCAGAATTTGAAAATCCAATTGTGGAGCGCGATATCATCGAACTTGAAAAAAAGATACGACTCTTCAAAGAAGGGAAGATCAATGAAGAGGGCTTTCGATCTTTACGTTTGGCGAGGGGCGTCTATGGACAGAGGCAAACAGGTGTACAGATGATTCGTATCAAAATTCCATTTGGAAAACTGAATGCTAAAAAGCTATTTCGTATCTGTGAAGTGTCCGACGAATACTCAAAAGGGAGACTACACATAACCACCCGTCAGGATATCCAAATCCACTATGTCAGCCTAGATCGTACGCCAGAACTCTGGGCAGAGTTAGAAAAAGATGATGTTACGCTCAGAGAAGCTTGTGGAAATACTGTAAGAAATATCACAGCTTCAGCCACAGCGGGAATTGATCCTGCCGAGCCATTTGATCCAAGACCCTATGCCGATGAGACCTTCAAATATTTTCTGCGAAATCCGATCTGTCAAGAGATGGGGAGGAAATTCAAAATCTCTTTTTCAAACACGGATGAAGACACAGCACTCGCATTCATGCATGATGTAGGCGTGATCGCCAAGACGAAAGTGATGGAAGGAAACGAAGTGCATGGTTTTAAAGTCATGGTCGCGGGAGGATTAGGATCACAGTCTAGACAAGCAGATCTTTATTCAGAGTTTGTACCTGCTGACGAACTGATACCACTGATCGAAGCCATCCTGCGCATCTTTGAAAGATACGGCGAACGGAATCGTAGAATGAAAGCGCGATTGAAATTTATGATTAAGGATTGGGGCATTGAGAAGTTTAAGATCGCAATTGCTGAAGAGCTAAAAGGTATGGAGAAGAGGCATCCTATCGCTTATGTGCAAGATGAAATCACGCTACCAGAGACCTATGTCAACCTAGTAAAAGAAGAAGCGAACGAAGAATACAACCTGTGGAAAAAGCAGAATGTTTTTGTGCAAAAAGATGGCAAGTTCGCGATCGGTGTAAAGGCACGACTCGGCGATGTCTACACATGGCAAGCAATAGAATTGGTCAAGTGGTTGCCAAAATATTCAGGAAATGAAATCACACTGACCATAGACCAAAACTTTGTCATCAGACATGTCGAGGATGAAGTTTTGTATACATGGTTTACATTATTGAAGTCAATAGGCTTGGCTGATCCAGGTTATGAAAAGTTCAATGATCTAACAGCCTGCCCAGGTACGGATACTTGTAATCTTGGTATCTCAAGTAGTACTGGTCTTTCGGATATTTTAGAGCAAGTTATTACTGATGAATATGCAGATCTAATCCAAGAAGAATCTCTTTTTATAAAATCCTCTGGCTGCATGAATGCCTGTGGTCAACATATGATTGCGAGCATCGGATTTCAAGGAATGTCCATGAAATCTAAAGATAAGCGTGTCCTTCCCGCAACACAGATTTTATTAGGCGGAGGAAAACTTGGCGATGGCCTAGGAAAGTTTGCTGATAAGGTAATCAAGATACCGAGCAAGAGAACTCCACAAGCACTGAGAGTTGTGCTGGATGACTATAAAACCAATCGTATAGAAGGAGAGGGCTTCGTGACCTATTATGAACGCCAAGGGGAAAAGTATTTTTATACGCTCCTTAAAGGATTAGCAAGTATCGATAATCTGACGGAAGATGAATTTATCGATTGGGGACATGATGCGGCATATATCAAAGCCATAGGTGTGGGGGAGTGCGCAGGAGTTGTAGTCGATCTAATCTCTACCTTATTTTTTGAATCAGAAGAAAAATTGGAAAAAGCAGCAAGAGCCATCGAGGAAGGGCAGTATCAAGATGGGATCTACCATACGTATACTTCTATAGTCAATACCGCAAAAGCATTGCTTACTTCCGAAGATCATAAGGCCAATTCGCAAATGAGTGTAGTTAATATTTTCGATACTGAATTCGCGGAAAAACAAAAAGTATACACGGTGGGATCATTTGCAGACTTTACTTATAAGTATAGAAAAGAGAAGGCGACTGAAGCCTTTGCGATAGCATATCTAAACGATGCTAAACAATTTTATTTAAATGCGGACCAGTACCGTAAAAAAGCATTGACGATATGATAAAGCATATAGATGCCAAAGTAACCCTAGTGGGTGCTGGGCCAGGAGATCCAGACTTGATGACGATAGCCGGAGTGAAAGCACTGCAAAATGCTACTGTGATACTATACGATGCTTTGGTTAATAAAGAAATTCTAGATTTCGCACCTCAGGCTAAGAAAATATTTGTTGGTAAGCGGCTCGGTTACAAAAGATATAAGCAAGAAGAAATTAATTATCTACTGCTTGTGAATGCTATGGAGCATGGTAAGGTAGTTCGACTCAAAGGGGGAGATTCATTCGTCTTTGGGCGAGGTGCAGAGGAGGTCGATTATCTGCAGGCATTCGGAATTGAGACTAAGGTGATACCTGGTATTTCTTCATCCACCTCTGCTAGTACTGCAGTTGGTATTTCGCTTACGGAGCGATCCTTAGCTCAAGGATTTTGGGTGCTCACGGGAACCAAGATGTTTGGCGAGTTTACTAAAGATATCCAACTGGCAGCACAGAGTAATTCTACCGTGGTGATCCTCATGGGCATGAGTAAACTAGCACAAATTGCAACTGCATTCGCTGAGCAAGGAAAAGAAGATCTACCCATAGCCATTATTCAAAATGCACATTGCAAAAATCAAAAGCATGTGATGGGAACTATCTCAACTATCCAGTCAGAAGTAGTCACTCATAATATTAAAAATCCAGCAGTGATTGTGATCGGAGAAGTGGTAAGGAGTAGCAAAAACTGGCAAGACCTAGTATTTGCTCAAATTTCCCAACCAACTAAAAACAAAAAATCATGAATGAATTATATCCTATATTCTTGAAGCCACATCAGCTCAATATTTTAGTAGTAGGTGGAGGATTTGTTGGTTTGGAAAAGTTGACTTTTTTGCTCAAATCTTCACCGCGCGCGAACGTATCTTTAGTATCGATGGACTTTACACCAGAAGTATTGGAGATCATAGAAGAAAAGCAATTTGTATTTCAACGCAAGCCCTATTCCGTAGAGGATTTAGAAGGTAGAGATATTGTGATTGGAGCAACTAATGATGAAGCCGTAAATGAAAAAATATATTACGACTGTAAGGCAAGAAATATCCTAGTCAATATTGCGGATAATCCTCCGTTATGTGATTTTTATATGGGAGGCATCGTAACTAAAGGCAACTTGAAAGTGGCCATTTCTACCAATGGGAAATCACCAACGATGGCTAAGCGTCTTAGGCAATTCTTCGAAGCAGTACTTCCTAATACTATTGACGAGTTGCTAGACAATGTTCATGAATACAGAAAGTATCTAACAGGAGATTTTGAATCAAAAGTAGAAGAGCTTAACGAACTTACCAAAAATATGATCAAAGAAAAGCAATAGAATTGCCCATAATAGATTAGCATTATATTTGGCCTTATAAACTGATGTTGACATGAAGAATTTAAAAAAACGGATAGAGCAATTTTACGAGCTTACGATGGATATTATGTTTCCAATTCGAAATAGTATTCAGCACGTATCTGATATAGATGTGAACATTGTATATCCAGAGCTTTTGTCTATTTTGAATCACAGTATCGTCAATTGTGAGAATGATATAAATGATGTCGCAAGAGCGTTTACCAATTTTATGCTTCAGCTCAAAGAGGTTTTGCAAAAAGATGTGGAGGCGATTTATCAGGGAGATCCTGCAGCTAACAGCCATGATGAAATTATTTTAGCTTACCCAGGATTTACGGCGGTGTCTGCTTACCGTATTGCTCACTTTTTAGAAAAAAATAATGTACGTTTGGTGCCTCGAATGATTACGGAATATGCACATAGTATGACTGGGGTAGATATTCACCCCTCTGCACAAATAGGAGAGTACCTATGCATTGATCACGGAACAGGTGTAGTGATTGGGGAAACAACAGTCATAGGAAATCACGTTAAGATTTACCAAGGGGTTACCCTAGGTGCACTGAGTATACAAAGAAGAGATTGCAAAGGCCAGCGTCATCCTACTGTTGAAGATCATGTGGTCATTTATGCACAGGCAATCATATTAGGTGGAGATACGACCATAGGTGCACACTCGGTGATCGGTGGTAATGTGTGGATCACTGAAAGTGTACCGCCATACTCTAAAATATATTATGAAAAGCACCAACAAAAAATCAAAGCATAAGTGAGTATAGAAAATCTAATCGGCAATACACCATTGGTGAAATTAGAGATGCTGAACCCAAATCCGAATGTGTCCCTCTATGCTAAACTTGAAGGACAAAATCCAGGAGGTAGTGTCAAGGATAGAGCTGCTTTGTATATGATCAAAAATGGCCTTAAAGATGGCACGATCAAAGAAGGAGATACCTTAATAGAAGCGACAAGTGGAAACACGGGAATTGCCTTGGCTATGATTGCCTCTATATTCAAAATCAAGATCAAATTGGTCATGCCCTCTTCGGCTACACCTGAGCGCATCAAGACCATGCGTGCCTATGGGGCAGAAGTAATTTTGACACCAGCCGAAAAGAGTATTATTTTTTCTAGGCAGCATGCACAAGATTTATCTGAACAACATGGCTACGTGATCTTGGATCAATTCAACAATACCAATAATCGACAAGCCCACATCGAAACGACTGGTCCAGAGATTTGGAGAGATACCAAAGGAGAGGTGACTCACTTTGTATCTGCAATGGGAACCACAGGAACTATCACCGGCACCTCCACTTTTCTAAAAAGTCAAAATAAGGATATCAAAATCATTGGAGCGCAACCTAAAGAAGGCTCGCGCATACCGGGCATACGAAAATGGCCGCCAGAGTATTTACCGAGTATTTATCAGCCTGAGCGCATAGATGATATTTTGAATGTCGATACAGATCAGGCGACGGCAGCAGCAAGAAAATTGGCCGAAGTAGAAGGGATTATGGGCGGCATGAGTGCAGGGGGTGCTTGTCATATCGCCTTAGAGTTAGCCAAAAAATTAGATCAAGGAACTATCGTATTTATTGTTTGTGATCGAGGAGATAGATACTTGAGTTCCGACTTATACATGTGAAAAAAACTTTTGAACAAAGATGAATTTAAAAACAGATACACTAGATATAAAGGCACTCAACGAGCAATACGCTAAGCTTGATGTGTACAAAAGAGTAGAGCAGTTATATAAAGATTTTGATGAGAAGGACATTATGTTGACATCGTCATTTGCAACGACTTCCGCTTTTTTACTCAAAGTGTTTTCGGACGTAAATAAGAAGCAAAAGATTTATTTCATTGACACGGGATACCATTTTCCCGAGACGCTGATCTATAGGCAGTACCTGACTCAATTATATGATCTTGATGTTATAGAGGTCAAGGCTGCTCCAGAAGATCATGCCCAGACCTTGATGACAGAGATGTGGAAAAAGAATCCAGACAAATGTTGTAGCATCAATAAAGTGGAACCCCTCCAAGTCATAAAGGGTAACTATAAAATTTGGGTATCTGGTCTAATGCGTTGGCAAAGTGACTTTCGAGAATCATTGAATTTTTTCGAAGCGCGTAACAATATCACTAAGTTTTATCCGCTTTTAGATATTGACTTCAATGGCCGAGATGAGTTTATCATGCGTCACCACCTTCCATTTCATCCGCTCAAAAATAAAGGTTATTCGTCGGTCGGATGCTCACACTGTACGGTGCCGGGGGATGGTCGTTCTGGACGCTGGAATAATGCCCCGAAGACGGAGTGCGGACTGCACCTTTAGACAATTATGAATTATGAGTGATGAATGCAATAAATTTGCTACTCTAATTGTTTGATGCTCTTATATGGTTTCTTCTATGTCTTATATGGTTTACAGCATTTGTTTTGCTACGTGTAGCTGATCTTCCCTTTGTGCTATCCACTGTCCATTTTGAACTATCAACTAAATAAATTAATTTCTACTTAATTTTTTAAGAAGCACAATCTGCCCAAGGTGATAATGACTGTGCTCAATCACTCCTTGAATATTGCGATAGTAAGAGCCATATTTTTCATCCGCAAAAGGTTGATCCAAAATAGATCCAGGCAATTTTTCAATCTTTGCAGCATAGGATTCTGCTATAGAGAACATATCTTTTTTCAAAGCGATCCAATCCGCCTCATTTTCAAGGGCCAGGTGCTCAAAGCTTTCCTTGTCTGAGGCAATAAGAGCACCTCCGTCCAGCACTGGTATTTGCACTTTCATATAATAAGTAGTGTGATGCACCAATGTCAAGATTGAATTACAACCCCCTATATTTTGGCCTGCTTCTTCCCAAGTCAAGTCAGCGAGCGCAGTTTGATAATCCGTCGCCGTCCAGTTTTTACCAAAGTACAAAGCACGCAGATTCTTGGCCAAATGTTTTGCTACTTCCATATTCTTACGTTTCGCCAAATTTACAAAAATTGAGATAATAGTATTGATAGGAGAATTAGAATATGTTTGAATATATGATTTTTAGGCCATGCCGATTCTTGCCCGACTTCTGGCTAGGCGAAAGGATCGGCACCACGCTCTGTCGGAGTCCGCTTCGCTTCCGTCCCGAAAAAAAATCGGGACCAAGTCCTTTCGATCCCTTGTCCAAAGAACAAGAAAGAAAAATAAATTAAAATACATGACAGTATCTGAAACGTAATTGGTATACTTGAGCAAAACCAAACATTTGTTTTCACCGCTCAAAAAAATCCTTACCCGTTATGCACAGCTGAATACTGCGACCAAGTATATGTTCGCAGCCCAATTCACTTTGCAAGGGGTGCACGTAGCCATGTTTATACTGTTGAATTACTACATGGTCAAACAAGGGTTTAAAGACTATGAAACGGTGGAGATATGGGCCTATCGATTTGCAGCGGTAATGGTATTAGCATTTCCGATTGGACTTTATATCAAAGGTCGATCTGTGAAGCCATTTTTCTGGGCAGCAGTTATAATAATGCCTGTCGCATCGGTTTCTCTGATTTATTCTATCAGCGTAGGTTGGTATTGGATGATGTATGGCAGCGCCATCCTGTGGGGAGTGGCCTACGCTTGTATGCAGACTTGTGTCCAACCCTTCATATTGTTGAATACCAAAAAGGAACTGCATTCTGAAGCATTCTCCTTATCGTTTTTGTCTTTTAGTTCTATGATATTTATTGAAGGGATAATATACTTTGTATTGAGTTCTCAATTTCCGACGGTTGTGAACGAATACAGTTTTTTGATGGCGATCGGTTTTCTATCTGTGATCGGCATCTACTTTGTTTCTAAAATTGATCTGGAGGAAAATTACTCGGAAAGAATTCCTCTACGACGTATTGTATATGACTATGATTGGGGGCTGATTTTCAAGGCTATTATTCCGACTGTATTGATGGCAGTGGGTGCGGGCTTTTCGATACCCGTTATCAATCTTTTCTTTTTGAACATCCATGGAGTGGAGTCGACAAGTTTTTCACTTATGGGTTCTATGACCTATTTGATGGTGGCATGCGTGATGCTTTTTATTCCCTACATACGACGTCGATTTGGATATCAAGTAGCGGTCACGCTATTTCAGACTGCTGCAGTGATCTCTTTATTTATCATGTCCATCACGGAGTATTTTTCGGATTGGGAATATGCCCTAGGCCTTGCGATTTTCTTTTACCTCATCCGTCAACCTTTAATGAACTGTGCCAGCCCGATGGCCTCAGAAGTGGTAGTCTACTATGTGGGAAAACGAAACCAAGAAATCATCGCCGCACTCAACGCTTCTATTTGGAATGGCTCTTGGTTGTTCTCCACCGCCATTTTTGCCTTTTTACGAAAGATGGAATTTCGTTATGTATCCATTTTTCTAATTACAGTAGTGCTGTACGTGATCAGTATTATTTGGTATTGGTGGTTGATTAGGGAGTATGAGCGGCGGGAGTCAGCTCAACTTGACCTGGAGCTATGATATCGGAAAGTTCTTGAGATCTATCATTAGAGCTATATAGTAAACGGGTTTTCAGGGTCAAAGTGATAAACTTCTTAGAAT
>Ga0114957_1003308_pt1 | contig 14618 bp, 10 predicted proteins | sample BantaG_FD_87175 | JGI IMG/M metagenome (GOLD analysis project Ga0114957, IMG submission 87175) | Marine algal microbial communities from Bantry Bay, Ireland - BantryBay_4 metaG | ecosystem: Host-associated > Algae > Red algae > Unclassified | place: Bantry Bay, Ireland | collected 2014-11-21 | reverse complement strand
ATATGTTTAAAATTTATTTCTCTAGAAAATCATCATTTAAGTTTAATCATCTCCTTTGGTAATCTATTAGCTTGTTTATCTGAATCTTTATATAAAGAGTTCTAGATCTTTAGATTTCGAGAGCTCAACCTTATGCTGGTCTCGGTGTCTCTATATCTCGTTTTCTCGAGATCTGATTTATTTATACGATCTCGTTTTTAATTCTACATTATCAAATATTAAGTCCTCCTTGTGAAGTATAGGATTATTATCATCCCACTCCCAAGCAGATACATAGGTATATTCTTCATCCCTTCTGAGCGCTTCTCCATCCGGTGTCGTGTATTCTTCTCTGAAGTGACCACCACATGATTCGTTTCTATCGAGAGCGTCTAGCATCATCAATTCTCCATGCTCCATAAGATCTGCAACTCTTGCGGCTTTCTCTAATTCAGGATTAAATTCATCTTGAGTACCTGGTACAAATACATTAGCATAGAATTCTTTCTTTAAGTCTCTGATCATCTGCCTACCCTCTTTTAAGCCTTCGGCAGTCCTAGCCATGCCACAATGATCCCACATAATCAATCCTAATCTCTTATGGAAACTCTCTACTGATTTTGTTCCTTTATTTTGGACTAATGATTCTAACCTAGCTCTAACTTCCGTCTCTGCAGTCTTAAATTCTGCAGAATCAGGACTGAATTCAGGAGTTCTAATTTCATCCGCTAAGAAAGTACCGACTGTATAAGGAATCACAAAATATCCATCCGCAAGCCCTTGCATCAATGCAGAAGCTCCTAGTCTATTCGCTCCGTGATCCGAGAAGTTACATTCTCCGAGTGCAAACAATCCTTCGATATTAGTCTGTAAATTATAATCTACCCACAGACCACCCATTGTATAGTGAACCGCCGGATATATCTTCATTGGGTTAGTATATGGATCTTCTCCTGTAATCTTCTCGTACATTTCGAAAAGGTTACCATACTTTGCTTCTATTACTTTAGTCCCTAGTTCTGTGACTAGTTTCTTATTGTTTTCATCAAGACCTTTTGAGTGAGCATCAGACTTCCCATACCTCTGGATCGCACTTGCAAAATCCAAAAATACTCCAAGGCCTGTTGGCGCAACGCCATTTCCTTCATCGCAAGCTACTTTTGCAGCTCTAGATGCTACATCCCTAGGTACTAGATTTCCAAATGCTGGATATCTTCTTTCTAAGTAGTAATCCCTATCATCTTCAGCGATATCTACACCTTTCTTTCTCTTTTCTCTAATTGCCTTAGCGTCTTCTTTGCTCTTTGGCACCCAGATACGACCATCGTTTCTGAGTGACTCTGACATCAATGTTAACTTTGATTGATAATCTCCCGATACAGGAATACATGTTGGGTGGATCTGAGTAAAACAAGGATTTGCCATCAAGGCTCCTTTTTTTACAGATCTCCAGGCTGCTGACACATTACAGTTCATCGCATTGGTAGATAGATAAAAAACATTTCCATATCCTCCAGTAGCCAAAATCACACAATGTGCAGCGTGTCGTTCTAACTCTCCAGTAAGCAGATTTCTCGCTATTATTCCTCTAGCCTTACCTTCTACTTTTACAAGGTCCATCATCTCGTGACGGTTATACATGGTAACATTACCAAGAGATATTTGTCTTGATAAAGCTTGATAAGCACCTATCAATAATTGCTGGCCTGTCTGTCCTTTTGCATAGAATGTTCTAGAAACTTGTACACCTCCAAAGGATCTATTGTCTAGATTCCCACCATATTCTCTAGCAAAAGGTACCCCTTGAGCCACACACTGATCAATAATATCAGTACTTACTTCTGCAAGTCTATGTACATTAGCCTCTCTTGATCTATAATCACCCCCTTTGATCGTATCATAGAAAAGACGGTATGTACTATCTCCATCATTCTGATAATTCTTAGCAGCATTTATACCTCCTTGAGCGGCGATGCTGTGCGCCCTCCTTGGACTATCATGAAATGTGAATGCTTTTACTTTATATCCTAGCTCTCCTAAAGTAGCTGCACACGATGCTCCAGCCAAACCTGTACCAACAACGATTACTTCAAGTCTTCTCTTGTTATTAGGTGCGACCAGAGGCATATTAGATTTATAATTTGTCCACTTATCGGCTAAGTCTCCTTTTGGAATTTTTGAATCTAAACTCATAAGGCTATATTTTAAAAAGTATCAACCAGAAGTTGCACTTTGAATTAAACAATTTGATTGAGGTTTTGACCTCCTTATTTCATCACAAAAAAGTAATACAATGGAATAATTGCATATCCCAATGGTACAAGTACAGCAAATGCCTTACCCAAACCAGTAATAATAGGTGTATACTTCGGATGATTTAATCCCAATGTTTGGAATGCTGACTGAAATCCGTGCCACAAATGGAATGATAACGTAGCTAAACCAACAAGGTAAGCCGCTACCATAAGAGGATTACTAAATGTATGTGCAACCTGAGAATACAAGTCCTTTACTTGATGATCCATACCTTCTATGCTAACCATTGCGATATGATCTGTAAACTTCATCTTGAACCAAAAGTCTCCCATATGAATAAATATGAATGCCAAAATCAACGTTCCAAGCAATGCCATATTCTTAGATGCCCATGTAACTTCAGCATTTGACTTTACTGCATACTTAGACCCTTTAGCTCCTTTATTCTTATACCAAATAAATAAGCCAAGAAATGCATGTATTATTATAAATGCATAATTTCCTATTGCGACAAACTTTATGAGAGGATTACTCGTCATGAAATATGCATAAGCATTAAATGCCACACCGTCATCGTCTTTCAATAACTGTAAGTTTCCCGTTAAATGTACAACAAGGAATAAGATCAAGAACAATCCCGTAAGGCTCATAATAAGCTTTCGACCAATGCTCGATGTAAAAAAGTTAATTAACCACTTCATATGAAATTCGAAATTTTCGTTTGTTAGTTTCTTACTACAAATTTAATGTTTAACAATTGGGAGACAAGTATGGATGACAAATACTTCTTATTTAGATTGTGTCTAAGTAGTAGCCAGGGTGCTAAATACCGTAAATCTATATGTCTATCCCGTTGATCGTAGGCTCCTGCCTTTAATCGTTGATCGTAGACTCCTGCCTTCGATCGTTGGTCGTAGGCTCCTGCCTTCGATCGTTGGTCGTAGGCTCTTGCCTACGATCTTCCTATTATTATCTAATGTTTATTTGCGATGCCAAAACTCTCGTTGATCGTAGACTCCTGCCTACGATCTTCCTATAATCATCTCATATTTTTTGCACATCCTCGTTGGTCGTAGGCTCCTGCCTACGATCATACTATGATTATCTCATATTTTTACACAAGCAAAATTACAATAATGCTTAAATCAATCATCCAATAAAAATCATACAAACATGAACATTTAGAAATGTCGACCAACATAAAGTTAAAAAGATTCTCCCTTCTACTTACCGTTAGAATATCTGAAGAATACTATATTTGATTTAACACATCGAGTAATCCTATCAATAGCCATATATGAATCCTAATGACAAGCATGATCAATTACCAGACTGGATCAAGCAACTAAGAAGTCAGAGTTGGCAGATTGAGATGCTTATTGCAGGAAGTACTGTCTATACCCTATTTTATCTTTCAGATCATTTACGATCTCTTTTTTACGCAGTTTATCCCGGTATAGATTTTAATCTGACCAAAACGCTTATGCTATTTGGAGTGTATATCGTCACAAGGATATTATTAATTGGTTTCATGGCAAACTTAATCATTAGATCTGTTTGGCTTGCGTACTTAGGAATAAACTTCGCTTACCCAAAAGGGATCGATTTTGATAAACTAAAAAATGATGATGAATCAAAAGAATTATTAAAAAAACAACCTAGCATATTACAACGTGTAAGTTTTCTAGAAAAACTATCAAAACTGTCCTATTCTCTTGCAGTATTACTAGCGATATTTATGACCAGCGTGTTCATAACAACGATAATTATCCACATTATTCTAGAACAAATTGGTTTTGGAGCAATTATCTACGAGGCTTGGTTTTCTTACAGTGTAGCGATACTTATTGCGATTATTCAGATAGGTGTAATTGATAGATTTTTTCTTAGTAAACAGTCAAAAAAACCTATTATAAATAGTATAAAACAGAAACTTTCTCTTTTTCTTGAATATGCTACACTTTCATTTTTATTTCGCAGAGAATTTTTAGCTCTAAAATCAAATTCCAATAGGTGGGCACTTGGAATATTCACAATGATCATATTATTTTCAGCATCGATAACGACTTCTTATCAAATTGGGAAATATTGGCCTTATGGCACCTTCAAATTAAGTGTTTTAGATGAACGAGAATATTACAAAATAGATTTTGACCCCAGTTTACATATCTATGATTACAACACGAATATTACTGAAAAAACAAGTGTCTTAAGAGCAAGTATCCAAAGTGAAATTGTAAAAAGCAGATACCTAAAATTATTTGTAACCTCTTGGGAAAGATTTGATAAAAAACTAATTCATTCCTACGAAAAATATAAATACCCTCTAAACTACGAACCAATAAACGATGCTGATTTCAATTTTACCTCCATAGAAGCTGATTCTCTATTTAATCTTGTTATGAATGATATTTTTGAAGTTGAAATAGATGGTGTGCCAAAAGAAAACTTAAGATGGAAATCAACAAGCCATCACATTTCTAAAACAAAAGGATACATCGCACTAATAGATATAGACTCTATTTCTAACGATGAACACATGCTTAAGCTTCATGTAAACTTTTTAAATCGAAAAAAAGAAGATCGTAAAGTATTCTGGAAGCAAATTTATTTTTGGAAAGAATAGTAAAGTCCTAGTAATGGCAATGTTTCCCCTCGTTGGTCGTAGGCTCTTGCCTACGATCTTACTATGATTATCTTATTTTTTTTGCACAACCAAAATTACGACAATGCTTAAATCAATCCTCGTTGGTCGTAGGCTCCTGCCTACGATCCTACTATTTTCATCTCATATTTTTTTGTGAAGTTCAAGGTAATATACCATTCATCTATGAATTCTAACCTTTAAGCTATTTCAAACTAGAAATTAGCTTGATCGGTGTGGGATTAGTAATATTGATAATAGACAAATTTAGAACAGACAAAAACTTTCTCAATCAAGTCTTTGGTGGCAAACGTCAAATGGGTGGGTACCTCACTGTCGAATACTTATTGATCTCAAGTCCATTAATCCTTTATAAAATTATCACCAATAAATATCTAATTGCACTTGGAATAATCGGAATAGTCATCTTACTTAGCTATATAACTACAACAATCTTAAAACCTACTAACCAAGCGTACAAACGCTCTTTCAGCGCAATTTCACTCAAATATTTTGAGCTTAATTTCTTCGTAGAGAAACACACGGTCTCATCATATATTATCAATGCTAGATGAAGTGTGCGATGAGATACTCCATATCGAAGAAGGATTCAATATTACGAGTTATATGCCTGATCAGTTTCAGAATTTAAAAGGTTATATAAAAAGCAAGTTGGGGATATAAACGCATGTCATTGAACCCAAATTATCAATGCAACTTCGTAATAGCCTGTCCCAACTTGGCGGGTAAGGTTGAAAGACCCATAATATGGGTGATTTTCTATTTCATATTTCATGTTTAATGAACAGCTTGCGAACATGGTTAACTTAGGCTGCAGATGTCGGATAACTTTAGAGTTATCCGACATCTTTAAGTTAAAAAAATTGAAGTAATAGAAAAAGACAATAAGAATTAAATGACAGATTATAATAAATTGTAATATATAGGAAGATTTGTTAATTTTACAGGTAAATTATAATTTTCGATTAACAACTAACGTTTGACATTGGATTAATTGAAGGGGTACTACTTAATTTGAATTATGGTTTTCCTTTACAAATGAGTTCAGATTTCAAAAACAAGACAAAAATAGTTTTACATGTTTCCACTTAATATTTTATTATTCCAGACAGCTAAGAAGGCTGCAAAAGATACTGAAGGAGAATCTCAAAACCTAATTGATATTATTACGGCCGGGGGACCAATATCAATAGCGATATTTTCTGTTTTACTAATCTTATCAATTATGGCACTTTATATATTCATCGAAAGATGGCTTACTATAAAAAGAGCAGGTAAGGTAGATACTAACTTTATGAATAACATACGATCAGCTGTCGTCTCTGGAAATGTAGAAGGCGCTAAGGCTCTTTGTAAATCTACCAATACCCCAACCGCTAGAATGGTAGAAAAGGGACTTAATAGAATAGGCAAGCCACTGAGAGATATCGATGCAGCAATAGAAAATGTCGGAAATCTAGAAATATTCAAACTGGAGAAAGGACTATCTACACTTGCAAGTATCTCAGGTGCCGCTCCAATGATCGGATTCTTTGGGACTGTAACAGGTATGATATTAGCATTCCACACGATGGCAACTGCTGACAATGTAGGACCCGCTCAACTAGCAGGTGGAATATATCAAGCATTGACAACAACGGCATTTGGTCTACTGATCGGTATCATCTCTTTTGTAGGGTACAATCTTTTAGTTGCTAATGTTGACAAAGCAGTATTCAATATGGAAGCAAGTACTGTAGAGTTTATGGATCTATTACAAGAACCAAGTAACTGATAATTGGAATACTCTAGATCGTACTGATAGAAATATATACGATTTAATATTTATGTTCAATTATTTAAATAGATAAACATTCATCTATGAAAAAGAGAAATAAAGTAAGCGCAGAGTTTAGTATGTCGTCGTTGACGGATATTATCTTCTTATTGCTTATCTTTTTTATGCTTACCTCTCAAGCTGTGCAGATTAATGTAGATCTACCCGAATCTGACTCTAAGGTTGTTGCTCCAACAGATCTCGCCGTACAGCTATTCAAGAATGGAAACATCTTGGTAAACAGTAAAAAAACCACCAAGAAAAACCTTGAAAAAAGAATAGTAGTAGAGCTAAAACAACAAGGAAACAAAGATAATGGTACAGTCAGTATAATCGCTGAAAGTGGCGTTGATTGGAAAGAGATTCATAATTTGATGAAAATCGCTAGTGGTCTTAAACTAAGAGCCATAATAGCTACCGCTCCAAAAACTTAGAGCGCTTTCTAAGCTATAAAAAAGAATATAATGGGAATTAAAAAAAGTAGTAAAGTATCAGCTGAATTTAATATGTCGTCATTGACAGATATTATCTTCTTGTTGCTTATATTTTTCATGCTAACTTCTTCTCTGGTAACTCCCAATGCACTAAACCTGCAACTGCCTGGAAAAAGTAAAACTGCAACAGCACCAAAAACAACTGGTACTGCTCAAACAATAAAAATTGAAAGAAATGGCACCTACTATTATAATGGTGTAAAAATGTCTCTCAGTGCCGTTGAAAAAAAAGCACGAGCATATAAAAAGTCAAAAGGGAAAGATGCTGTAATTACGATCAGCCCTCACTCTAAAGCAAGTAATGATAAAGTGGTTGCTATTATGGATATCGCATATCGATATGGAATAGTGACAGTACTGACAGAACCTCGATAATACACGAACTTCTCATCTCGACAAAAATCGAGCGATGTTTAAACAATTCAAACCAACCCAAGAGTAATAATTATAGGTAATTTTTTACAATATAAAAAATTAAAGAATCTCTAGAATCTAATACAATTGGTATGGAATCCGTAATCTTACATAAGGAAGAGGAAAATAAGCAAAAAGGCATTATAGTAAGTGTTGTAATACACCTTCTGCTGTTATTATTATGTCTTATTCCATATATGGCTATAGAAGATAAACCAGAGCAATTAAGCGGAATATTGGTCTCATTCGGCAATCCCGAAGATGGATCATCTAATGCAGCTCCTATCTCGAATCAAGAACAACCAACTGAAGACACACCTTCTGAACCATCATCAGCAAATGAAAACAATAAGTCTACCGCTCCAAAAAAAGAAACAGAAAATACCAAACCCAAAGAAGCAAATGTTCCAGTAAAAGATATCGTTCCTATCTCTGAAGTATCTGACCTAGCAGTAGAGGCTGCAAAAAAGGAAAAAGAGAAAAACGATAAAGCCGCCTCGAAAGCGGAGAAACAAAAATCTCGAGCCGATCAACTTGCAAGAGCTGAAGCACAGAAGAAAGCAGCTGAAGCAGAAAAAAAGGCTGCCCTAGATGCTAAAAAAGGTCAATTTAGTGATCTATTAGGCAGTGGAAAAGGCAACAATAATAACACTGGCAACCAAGGAGATCCAAACGGAGACCCCAACTCAAGCGCACTTGATCAATTGGCTACTGGTTCTGGCAGAATTGGTGGTGGACTAAGCAATAGAGGCGTACTCTTTGAACCAGAAATAAATGATAATTCTCAAAAAACTGGGAAAGTAGTTATCAAAGTTTGTGTGGACAAATTTGGTAAGATATCAGAAGCTAAATTTACGCAGAGAGGATCAACTACAACAGATAACTACCTCGTAGATGTAGCAACCAAAGCTGCAAAACAATATCAATTTACACCTTCTGATATTGAAACTCAATGCGGTAATATCACGATAGAATTTAAAGTAAAATGAGTATGACACCAAATTCCCTTTCTAGCTCCCTAATTTCAAAAACCTAATAATATCACAACACTATTTTATAGCTATTTTGATATTTAGATTTTCACTATTTTTACAATGTGAAAAAATTAACGTTACTTCTATTTATTTGTTTTCAATTCGCTACCCAAGCTCAGCAGTCTTACGATATTGATATACCAAAAATCAATACTCCAATAATTCTGGATGGATCTCTCGACGAAAGTGTATGGATAAATGCGACGATATATGCTAAAAATTTTCAGCAATATTTCCCTACTGATTCTATAATAGCAGAAGACAATACCACTATAAGAATGGCATTTGATGATAAATTTCTCTATGTCGCAATTGAATGCTTTTCAAGAGGTTCTAACTATACTACACCGACACTACGTCGTGATTATCGTGCAGGCGGCAATGACAATATAACTCTCTTAATTGACCCATTTAGTGATGGAGCAAATGCATTTATGTTTGGCACTAATCCTGCAGGAGTTCAAAGGGAAGGTTTGATTTCTCAAGGAGGAACAAGCAATCAAGGATTCAGTACTAGTTGGGATAATAAATGGAAGTGCGAAACTAAGATCTATGATAACAAGTACGTTTCTGAAATGGCAATACCATTCAGTACATTACGATTCAACAAGGGAGTTAAACAATGGAAATTTGGTAGTTACAGATTTGACATGCAATCAAACGAGCGATCAACATGGATTCCAATACCGCGAAACCAAGTGATATTTAACCTAGCGTTCATGGGGAATATGAATTTTCAGGAAGAGATTACTGCATCAGGAAGTAAAGTATCATTGATCCCATATACTATTTCGTCATTTGAAGAAGATATAGAAGCTGGAACTCCATCAAAGGTTGATTTCAATATAGGAGGAGATGCTAAAATAGCCATAACATCAGGCCTAAATCTTGATCTCACAGCTAATCCTGATTTCTCACAAGTAGAAGTAGATCAACAAGTAACCAACTTATCAAGATTTGAAATTTCATTTCCCGAAAGAAGACAATTCTTTTTAGAAAATGCTGACTTGTTTGGTTCATTTGGATTTGAGAACATAAACCCATTTTTTACGCGGAGGATAGGAATTGTAACTGATACAACCACAGATTCTAACATCCAAAATGCAATATATGGCGGACTTAGACTAAGTGGAAAGATCAATAATGACTGGCGAGTTGGATTGCTATCCATGATGACAAAAAAAGAAGAAAAAGCCGGACAACCTGATTTAAATTATACGGTAGCTACAGTACAACGAAAATTAGGAACAAGGTCTAACATAGGAGCTATCCTGGTCAATAGACAAAGTATCAAACCCTCTAACGACAATATAACAGAGAAGTATAACAGAGTTGTTGGGCTAGACTATAACCTTGCTACAAAATCTAATCTTTGGGCTGGAAAAACATTCATTCATAGATCAATATCGGTAGACAATAAAAAGGACGCTATTGCGCATGGATTTGATCTAACATATAATAAGCGAAAATTTCTTGCACGGTGGCAACATGAATATGTAGGTGATGGATATGATGCACAAGTAGGTTTTATAAGAAGGACTGACTATTTCAGAGTTGGACCTGACTTTAGGTATTTCTTTTATCCGTCAAGCGGAATTGTAAATAGGTCTAATTTATTCATTAATTATCGGCAATTTTGGATTCCTGGCTTAGGGAAGACTGATCAAGATATCGCGACAGGAGTGAGTTTTGATTTCAGTAATAATGCAAGACTTAGTTTAGAATTAGGTCGAAAATATATTTATTTATTCGACGAATTTGATCCTACTGGAACTGAATCTATTTCCCTTCCTCAAGACACAGACTATGCTTATTATTTCTTTATGGCAAATTACAGTTCTGATAATAGTAAGCTATTTTCTGTTAGATTTAGACCTTTTATTGGTCAATACTTTAATGGGAAACGATATGGAGCACGTGGTAGCTTTAATTATCGTGTGGAACCTTATGGATCTGTAGCTCTAAATTACAATTACAATTTATTTGACATGCCTTACTTAGATGAAAAAAAATCGACTATTTTGTTAGGCCCTAGGTTTGATTTTTCATTTACAAAGTCAGTATTTTTAACTGCTTTCTTTCAGTACAATAGTCAAAGTCAGAATACGAATATAAATACAAGGTTCCAATGGAGGTTCGCTCCTGCAAGTGATTTCTTTCTTGTGTATTCAGACAATTATTTTTCAGGAAATCCGGACGATCCATCTGACAGATTTGATTTTAATCTTAGGAATAGATCTATAGTAGCTAAGGTTACTTATTGGTTAAATATGTAGGGATATTCTATAGTACTGAATATCCTTTATTTTTATAGCTAATTGGTCTTTTACTTCTGACCAATTACACCGCTTTCGATGATTATACGTAAATTCTACTTCTTCAAGACTCTATTAATGGCTTGCGCCCGAGAATTGACATCCAGCTTACTGTAGATTTTTACTATATGTGTTTTTACAGTATTGATAGATAGAAATAACTTTTCTGCAATTCCTGCATTGCTTTTGCCTTTCCATATATTTTAAAGAACTATATATTCCTGTGGGCTAAGGATATGTTTAAAAACAATAGAGATTGCTATTAACGATGTTTCTATTTTGGCTGATCATAAGAAGAAAAACGATTACCTTATACAGGTGAAGAATACATTATTTCTAATAATAATTGTAATCAACGATTATTTTCATCGATACAAATTTTCGATCTTAGGAGACAAATGATCAATAATATTTCGAGTAAAAAATATCAATCAAGAGAAAATTCTGTAAAAATAGACGCCCGCAATTTTGCTAGTTCAATCTATATTGTTAAAATTGCATCAGCGGAAGGTTACCGCTATATAAAATTAACCAAATCGTAATTGTAATTCTCTTAATCTTTTCTAGCCTCAGGACTTGTAACCCTGAGGCTTTTTTGTTTGTATAAAACTCAAGGAATTAACTTTGAAACAAAATAAAATCATTGTAAAAGAAATTTAAATAAAAAAAGAACAACCAACGTCTATATTCTACTAGATGCTTATTTCTTATCCGAAATCCGCTTATAACATAATTTTGTTAAACATCTACTATAAAAAAGAAGCCTGATTCGTTGCCAAAACAGACTCCTAAAAAACACCCTTATCGTAATATTCTATAGACTTATAACTCAGATAAAAATATAAAATATAGTGAAACTTAATAGTCTTTTATATTGTCTATGACAAAAATACCTATCAATTAATTTAAAATCAACACAATTAAACTTACAATATCCTTTTATTTGTATTTAAAACCAAATATAAATCAAAAAGTTTAGATCAACAGAATGAATTTGTAATAAAAAAACTACATCATCTAAAAAATTCAACTATAATTTATGGTATAGACAATTCAATTAATGAAAAGCAAAATGTAACAATATTCGAAACAACAAGCATCTTAATAAAAACTAGTGGTGTCCGAATAAAAATATACGAATCTAATACAGCTAATAAATTAAGAGGTGTTGGGGTAAATAAAGAAGAAAGATGTTCTAAAATAGAAACTTTAGAATTTACTCCGAATCTTGAAATTTGATATTGTCCTCTAAAAGATTTAGGTGCATAGTGAACGTAATCGCGTTTGCCGTTTGATAAAATTGAGGAAGAAAGATAATTTTTTGTAAAAAAAACTTAGTTTGAATTAAATATTATGGAAGGAAAACCAAAAAGCCCCAAGGCGGAGAGCCCGGGGCCTCATATCTTATTATTGTTTAATAAGATAAGACGATTAAAAAAGACGAAATTCTTTACATAGTTCTGTTGCCCATACCGTGGTATGATCGAACTTCACTATAAAATTTATTAAGTAATGATTGTCCTAGGCTAGAATTATAATAGCCATAGTTTTAGCTTGATTACCTTTATTTTAAATAGAAAACACTAATCTACATTATCATGTAAATATGAATTGTCACTTGATAACAAAGGACCATCATCATCCATTGATACAGTGTACCTACTTCGGTCGTTATCACGAGCCGAATCTACTTCATCCAACTTCACATTTCTACGTGCATATGCTGGCAATGACTCCATGTCTGCAACCACTTTGGGAGAGTCCAATGGTACACTCGAGCTCTTTCTTGCTAGTTCTCTCCTATTGGCTTCCATTTCTTGTTCTTTTCTTCTTTGCTCAGCTCTAAAAAGTAAATCTTCATCACTCATTACTGGTTCGTAATTACCTTTTTGAACACCTAAAGTATTGATAGTAGATCTGATATCATCACTCTCAAAATCAAATACATTCTGAGTAGCAACTTCTGGTTCTTGAGACGTTGTAGATTCTGGTTCTGATTTTGTGATCGCACCAAAAACGTCCTCATCTAAACCAACTTTTGTAACTTGTCCTCTTTCTTGGACAGGTCTCTTTGCTCCTCCTTCTCTGAATCCTGTAGCTATGATTGTTATACCTACACCTTCTCCGATGGTATCATCTTTACACACTCCCCATATTACATCCGTACCATATCCAGCTTCTTCTTCTAGATAATTAGTAATTTCACTGACTTCGTCCATAGTTACTTCTTTCTCACCAGAAGTAATATTGAGTAATATATGTTTAGCGCCTCTGATGTCATTATCTTCTAATAACGGGGAGTTTAATGCCGTTTGGATAGATTTTCTTGCTCTATCTTCACCTTCCACAACTGCATGGCCCATTATAGCTACACCACTATCTTTCATAACAGTGTTGACATCTTCAAAATCTACATTGATATTTCCTATTACTGTTATAATTTCAGCGATTCCTTTTGCTGCAGTAGTTAAAATATTATCAGCTTGAGAAAAAGCTTTGGACAACTCTAGATTACCGTGGATCTCTTTGACTTTGTCATTAGAGACAACCAATATAGAATCTACATTTTTTTTCAACTGCTCAAGCCCTTCTAAAGCTTGCTTGTTACGCCTCATACCTTCAAATTTAAAAGGTAATGTTACGATTGCTACAGTTAAAATATGCATCTCTTTTGCAGCTTTGGCAATAATTGGTGCAGCTCCTGTCCCAGTTCCTCCTCCCATACCAGCGGTGATGAATAACATCTTGGTATTATCTGATAAAAATGTTCTTACCTCATCGATAGACTCTATACAAGCCTCCTTACCAACCTCTGGTTTAGATCCAGCGCCCCTGCCTTCTGTAAGATGAGGTCCTAGTGATATTTTAACTGGAATATTACTGTGATCCATTGCTTGCGCATCTGTATTACAAATGGCAAAATCTACACCAACGATCCCTTGTTCGTACATGTGTGCTACGGCATTTCCACCGCCACCACCAACACCAATTACTTTGATTATTGAGCTATTTTTTTGTTTTAAATCAAATTCCATGATTATGAGTTTTCTTATTTTATAAATTGAGAGCTACTAAAAACGCTTAGTAGTCAGTTGATGGTCATACTAAAATTCTGAGTCAGGAGTAGCCTCAAAAAATTCTTTGGTAAGTGTATAGAATCTATCAAAAAACTTACTCCCACGTTTTTTTCTATCCTCAGTTTCTCCAGACGTACTATCATGTTCTTCATGATCTTCTTCATTCTGCTCTATACCTTCAAAATCTAATCGATCATTATCATTCGTTACAGACTCTACGAATTGCCTGTCTTTCATATTCTCAATTGTATTTTTGAGCAAACCTACTGCAGTCGCATATATAGGACTTGCTAGTTGCACATGATACCCGTGTGCCAAATGTTCTACTGGCTTACCCACTCTAGCTCCAAGCCCTGTATGGTACTCTGCAAGCAAATTGATATGCTTCAATAAAGAACCACCACCAGTTAAGACAATACCTGCAATCAATTTATTTTCATATCCTGATCTTCTGATCTCCCATAATACATAATCAAAAATCTCTTCTACTCTAGCCTGAATGATCCTCGCTAGATTCTTTTCCGAAATCTCTTTATGTTCTCTTCCTTTAAATCCAGGAATCGTGATT
>Ga0114957_1003307_pt1 | contig 14623 bp, 13 predicted proteins | sample BantaG_FD_87175 | JGI IMG/M metagenome (GOLD analysis project Ga0114957, IMG submission 87175) | Marine algal microbial communities from Bantry Bay, Ireland - BantryBay_4 metaG | ecosystem: Host-associated > Algae > Red algae > Unclassified | place: Bantry Bay, Ireland | collected 2014-11-21 | reverse complement strand
TGTTAAGCGTTCCACATTGACTCTTTAGTAAGGTCGTTGAGATAAGTCCAAATCCAAAGATTAGCACTGTGATCCGAAAGCAAGAATTTACCTTGTTATCCATTTATTTTACCAGTTGATTTAGAGAGTCTTCGAATTTACAGATTGGGAGATTTGTCTTTCAGATTTAAAATTATCGAATTATTTTGAATTTCTATCTAAGTAAGAGACTGTTAACTACTTAAATATTTGTTTTATACAATATGATAGAATTACACTCAGAATTTAAACAAAAAAACGCATCGATATTAGACCGTTATAAAGTTCATGATATTCTTAGAGATTCTGCCCTAAATTGATTACATTTGTATACCAATTTCAGAAGTTTTTTTAACTAATATTCAATTGATTGTTACACTTTTATAGATATCAATTTTTTCTACTTTTTAATTTGTCTATTTGTACTGTTTTGATGTTGCCTTTTGGACAGAGTCAAGAAGCAACGATGGGATTGTTAGCAAGGACTGAAATGGCATCTGAAGTGTTTACTTTAGTCGCCCCTACGGGTAGTGATATTGCCTATCTAGTTAATAATTGTGGACACCTTGTCCATCGATGGAATTTTCCGAATAAAGGCTGTTTTGGCACTTACCTCAGAGATGATGGTAAGCTTGTAAGAGTTGAATCAGTCGATGCTGCATTTCCCGCAGGAGGGGGAGCAGGTAGGCTTACCATTTATGATTGGGACTCTAATGTTGTGTGGTCTCAAGCTTTTACAGAAGATGACAAATTTTCAATTCACCATGATATTGCCCTACTCCCAAATGGAAATATTCTTGTCATGATTTGGGAAAAAGTATCAGAGCAAAATGCAATCTTAGCAGGAAGAGTCAGCAGTACAGTATCTAGTCAAGGAATTTGGGCAGAAGTGATCCATGAAATTAAGCCAATTGGAACAGATGAGTCCGAAATAGTTTGGCAATGGCGTGTAATGGATCATTTAGTTCAAGACGTAAGTCCCGGCAGTAATAATTTTGGTGTAATCAAAGAGAGACCAGGTAAGATTGATTTTAACTTAAAGTCAAATGATTCAGCTGATTACTTTCATTTTAATGGCATAGATTATCATCCCAAATCAGATCTTATCTTAGTAAGTGCACGCAACTTTTCAGAAGTCTTTATTCTTGATCACTCAACTACCACAGGCGAGGCAGCAGGGAGTGTTGGAGGCAATTTTGGTAAGGGTGGTGATCTTCTCTATAGGACAGGTAATCCACAAGTTTATCATCATGGTACAGCAAATGATCAAGTATTCTTCGGACAACATGATGCAAGATGGCTACTTGGAGACAATGAATCAGACCTGACCTTTTCAATCTATAATAATGGAGCAGGAAGACCAGACGGTATCTACAGCACTGTAGAAGAAACAATTCCTAAATTTGATATGGTATCAGGAGCTTTTGAACTTGATATAGACGCCGGGTTTGTTAATGAACGGCAAGAAATTGTCATTGATGGAAGTCAATTTACTTCATTTTTCTCATCGAGAATGTCTGGAGCTTATAAGTTGAACAATTCTAATTACATGGTCTGTCATGGTTCAAGTGGAACTCTAATGGAAGTAGATAGTAACTTAGAAATCCATTGGGTCTATGTTAATCCAGCTAATGCTGTTGGTATCGGTACCCAAGGTGGTAATCCAGGACCCAATTCAGTCTTTAAAGTGCAATCCTTTGAATCTTCATACTCAGGGTTTGGTGGGAGAGACTTAGTTGGGTTTGAACCACTAGAGTTAGAACCAATTGACTATAACTGTACTGCAACATCCGTTAAGGAAGAAATCACACATAATTTGAAATATAACTCAATTTGGACTGAAGATTTCTATCTGCAGAGCAATGAACCATTGAATGCAGTTTCAATTTTTACAATTCATGGTGAATTGATAACAACAAATGTTGTGATGAGTCAGCAAACTGAAGCTCTGATATCTGTGGCGCATTTACCGCAAGGGATGTATGTAGTCCGAGTAAATAATCAAACGCTAAAATGTGTCAAGCACTAATCTGCATTACACAATAAAATATAATTATGTCACTTAATAACAATGAATGTCAGATAAGATAATTCCTATTAATATAGAAGACGAGATGAAGTCAGCTTACATCGATTACTCGATGTCCGTGATTGTATCGAGGGCTCTACCAGATGTCAGAGATGGACTTAAACCTGTTCACAGGCGAGTACTCTTTGGAATGAATGAGCTTGGTCTAACAGCTTCTAAAGCACACAAAAAATCAGCTAGAATAGTAGGTGAGGTGCTCGGTAAGTATCACCCTCATGGAGATACCTCAGTATACGATAGTATGGTCAGAATGGCACAAGATTGGTCACTCAGATATCCTCTGGTCGATGGACAAGGTAACTATGGGTCGATGGATGGTGATAGCCCTGCGGCGATGAGATATACAGAAGCGAGATTGCAAAAGATTTCAGATGAGATATTGAGTGATATCAATAAGGATACTGTTGACTTTGCCCTCAACTTTGATGACACACTCAAAGAACCAACCGTATTGCCAACTAAAGTGCCTAACCTACTCATTAACGGTGCTTCAGGTATTGCAGTCGGTATGGCAACAAATATGCTACCTCATAATCTTACAGAAGTAGTTGACGGTACAATAGCAGCTATCGATGATCCAGAGATTTCTGTCGAAGGACTGATGGAGCATATCAAAGCACCTGACTTCCCAACAGGTGGAACAATCTATGGAATTAATGGAGTCAAAGAAGCATTTGAAACTGGAAGAGGAAAGGTAGTCGTCAGAGGAAAAGCCAACATTGAAACTGTTGGTAACAAAGAAACTATCATTATTACAGAAATTCCATACCAAGTAAACAAGGCAAATCTTGTCATGAAGATAGCTGACCTTGTTAATGAAGAGAAGATCAATGGAATCAGTGATGTTCGTGATGAATCTGATAGAAACGGTCTGAGAGTAGTAGTTGAGGTAAAGAGAGATGCAATGGCAAATGTCATTCTGAGTAAGCTCTATAAGTACACACCTCTACAAAGCTCTTATGGAGTGAATAATGTTGCCCTTGTCAACGGGAGACCAATGTTACTTAATCTCAAGCAAATTATCTCTGAGTTTATCAACTTTAGAATAGAGGTTGTAGTCAGGCGTACTCAGTATGATCTTAAAAAAGCAGAAGAAAGAGCACATATCCTAGAAGGGCTCATCATTGCGATTGATAACCTTGATGAAGTAATTAAAATTATTAGAGGTTCAGCTACAGTTGAAGAGGCGAAGAATTCTCTAATGTCAACATTTGATCTTTCAGAGCTCCAGGCAAAGGCAATCTTAGAAATGAGACTCCAGAAGCTAGTAAGTCTAGAAATGGACAAGCTACGGAATGAGTATGAAGAGTTGATGGTAAAGATTGCTGATTATAAGGATATCTTATCAAACGAGGGTAGACAAAAAGAAATCATCAAGGATGAGCTGAGAGAGGTCAAAGAAAAGTACGGTGATGAAAGAAGAACTGATATTACTTTCTCTGATGGAGAGATTAGTATCGAAGATATGATTCCAAACGATGAGGTGGTTATTTCAATCTCAAATCTTGGATATGTCAAGAGAACAAAGTCTTCTGAGTTCAAAGCTCAGGGGAGAGGTGGTACTGGATCGAGAGGAAGTAAGACAAAGAATGAAGATTATGTGGAGCACTTATTTGTTGGTAACAATCATAATTACCTCTTGCTCTTTACTGAACAAGGAAGATGCTTCTGGATTAGAGTCTATGAGATCCCTGAAGGGAGTAAGACCGGTACGGGTAGAGTGATTCAAAACTTTGCAACAATACCAAAAGATGATAAAGTCAAAGCATATATCTTAATCAAAGACTTAGAAGATGAAGAATTCTTAGATAGCCATAATATTATCTTTGCAACTAAGAAAGGACAGATTAAGAAAACAAGTGTTAGAGCATATTCTAGACCACGAACAAATGGAATCAACGCGATTACTATTAAAGAAGGTGATCAATTATTAGAAGTTAAGTTGACTGATGGTAATCAAGAAATCTTCCTTGCAAACAGATCGGGTAAGGCTATCCGTTTTAACGAAAAAGATGTCAGAGAGATGGGTAGAACTGCAGCTGGTGTAAGAGGAATGAATATTGCAGCAGAAGATGTAATTATCGGGATGGTAACATATGATGCAACAGAAGATGCTGATACATCGCTATTGACTCTGTCCGAAAATGGACTAGGTAAAAGAAGTAGATTCAGTGAGTATAGATCGATCAAAAGAGGCGGGAAAGGAGTGACTAATTTGAAAGTAACAGAAAAAACTGGTAACGTTGCAGCGATAAAGAAGGTCAGTCCCGAAGATGATGTAATGATATCATCTAAGAATGGGATCATGATTAGAGTGCAGACAGATGCGATTAGTTTACTCGGTAGATCAACACAAGGAGTCAAAGTAATTAACCTCAAAAATGGAGATCAACTCAGTGATATCACTGTAATTGAAAGGAGTGAAAATGATGAAAATGGAGAAGAAGAGTAGGATTTAACAACTCAATAATAGAATTTAACAGAACGGAATGATAATTTGCGTTGCTCATTCTGTTCTAATATTATCATTTAAAACTTTTTATAAATAATCTATATGAAACTTATCAACTTAATACTTATCAGTATACTTACTAGTACTCTGGTATTTGGTCAGGCTGAAGCAATGCTAAAAACAGCTGACAAGAATTTAAAAAAATACTATTTAGACAACAGCAACAAAGAAGCTCTAGCGACTGCTCAAGAATCTATTGTAGGAGCATTTGAAACAGGATCAATTGATAACGATGCCTCTGCACAGCTTTTGAAAGGTAAAATCTTCAACGAAGTAGCTACAGGAGAGATTACTGCTAAAACTCTAGCAGATGCAAAGAGTGGAACAACTGACTATAAGCTTACCAATCCAACGGCAGGAGTAATGGCTGCTGAGGCATTTACTGCAGCACACAAACTTGCTGAAAAGAAAGGAACTAAAAGAGAAGCGATTGGTGGACTTGTTGAAAACGAAAGTATCTTGAATAATATGGCTATCTATGCTTATCAAGCTCAAGATTTTACAAGTGCTTATGCAAATTTTGAAGCAAGTTTAGAGATAGCTGATGTACTCAAGGCAGCTGGTACAGATTCTAGATTAGCAGATGATGCAATGCTTCAAGAGCAAAAATTCTTTGCTGCTGTTTGTGCTAATTCAGGAGGAATGGTGGATAAAGCTAAGCCTCTTCTTATGGATCTTTATGAAACTGGATATGAAGACACTTACGTCTATAATTCATTGTTCGAGATCGCTAATGAAGCTGGGGATGACAATGCCCTGATGTATCTTGAGAAAGGTATGAAATTAGATCCTGATGACACAAGTTTACTTTTCTCTAAGATTAATTATTACTTAGGTAAGGGTCAATTAAATGAACTTATTGGAAGTTTAAAAGAAGCAATCAAGGCAGAACCAGATAACATTACAGTATATACAACAACGGGTAATGTCTATGATCAACTTGCAGCTAAAGCGAGAGAAGATGGTGACCAAGCTAAGGTGACTGAATACTTCAATGAGTCACTCAACTACTATAATCAAGCTCTTGCAAAAGATCCAGAAAACTTTGATGTTAATTACTCAATCGGACAATTGTATTATAATAAGGCTGCAGCAATGGTTGGTACAATCAATGACTTGAGTGGAGATATCTCACCTGCTGGAATGAAAGCTTATGATGCTAAGAAGTTGGAAATGGATGGTCTGTTCAAACAAGCACTTCCATTCTTCCAAAAGGCCGAAGCAAGTAATCCAGAAGATCTCAATACTGTGATCGCATTAAAAGAAATTTATGCTAGATTGAATGATATTGAAATGTCTAATAAGTATAAAGCGAAATATGAATCTATGAGTACAGGTAACTAACAAGAGTTATCAGTGATAGATAAGATATAATAAGACAGGTATGGCACTTTATTTGTCATACCTGTTTTAATTTTAACCAGTATAAAATTGAATTATGAACAACTTCAGAATCATACTCTCCATTTTATTTCTTTCGATGAGTGCTCTGCTTATCGGTCAAGAGCACTTTATGGTACAACTACCAGATAGATCTCCTGATATCGCAACAATGGTGAGATCATATGAGGGGACTCCTGTAATTCCCATAATGGCTAATGATATTGAGGGTAAAGAACAATTCATAGGTGATTATCGAGGCAATAATCTCATTCTTTATTTTTGGAAAATAGGAAACCCCCGAAGTGTTGAGTTACTTAATAATCTGAATATTTTGCAAGGTAAGTACGACAACCTCAAAGTGGTTTCATTTGCCATAGATCAAAAACCAGAGCTTCTTGATTTTACAGAAAGCTTTGAAGTCAATTTTCCGATAGTCCCAAATTCGAAAATATTGTCTGATGGTCCCTACGGCGGAGAACTTGGTATGCCAAAACTCTTCTTCGTTAACCAACATGGTGTAACCAAATGGGTTTTCCCAGCTCAAGAGTTAAACTCAGATATGGATGTTTCCAAAATCCTTTCTATTTTGCATGAGCAGAAGGTTGACTAAATACAATAATGCTAGCAGACAAACTCACTAGAAAACAAGAAATTCATCAAACTGCGGCTAGGATGTTCAATGAGATGGGCTTCAATGCTGTTTCTATGCGAGATCTTGCTGCTGAGTTAGATATTAAGGCTTCAAGTCTCTACAACCATATTTCTAGTAAGGATGAAATCCTTACAGATATTATTCTCAATATTGGAAGACAATTTACAGACGGGATGCTCGCCATTGTCAATACAAACGACGATGTAATTGCCAAACTCGAACAACTCATCAGTCTCCACGTCCGAATCGTAGTTAAAAATCCTGATGCAATTGGTTGTCTTAATAATGATTGGAAGCACCTTGAGCCTGCATCAAGAGCAACCTTGATCAAAATGCGAAATGACTACGAAGAGCTATTTAGAAAGATCATTAAGAAGGGAATAGCTGAATCAAAAATTGTTGATCTCAATCCAGAAGTAATTCTGTTTTCACTCCTTTCTACACTCAGATCTATGAATATTTGGTATTCAAAGAAGGGGAGTGATGATGTTGTAGTACTCACTCAACAGGTAAAAAGTATCCTTTTAGAAGGGGTAAAAGCAAAATAGTAACTTCCAAATTTGGATTACTAACTAACATTTGTTAGTTTTATAGAATGAGTAATTTTCATCCTATCAAAATAGCTGAAATCGAGAACACAACAGATGATTGTGTATTGATTACTCTTGATGTGCCTAATGGGCTCAAAGACACATTTGCTTACAAGCACGGACAGTACCTCACATTTAAGGTCACTCTCAATAATGAAGATGTCAGAAGGTCTTATTCACTCTGCTCATCTCCATTAGATGATGAATGGCAAGTTGGTATTAAGCGAATCTCAGACGGGAGATTTAGTACTTATGCAAATACTCAACTCAAGGTAGGTGATACACTTGAGGTGATGCCACCACAAGGTAACTTTACCAAGGCGATTGACGATAGCGAACAATCTAGCTACTTGATGATCGCAGCTGGGAGTGGAATCACACCAATCCATTCTATTATCAAGACACAATTAGAGGCTGAGAGCAAATCCAATGTTACACTCTTTTACATAAATCAGTCGTCAAGTACAATCATACTAAAAGAGTCTCTTGAGGCTTTGAAAAACCAATATCTCGGTCGACTCAGAATCTTTCACTTCTTAACTCGAGAAAAGCAATCAGCCGACCTCTTCAATGGAAGAATAGATTCTGATAAGCTCGATAAACTCTTCGATACAGTTTGTGATGTCAACCAGATTGATGATTACTTTCTTTGTGGCCCTGAGAGCATGATTCACCTAGTCAAGGACTTCCTCATAGAGAAGAATGTAGCTGCTGAGAAAGTTCACTTCGAACTCTTTGGTACTTCTGCAGAGACATCTAACGAGAGAAAGGAAGAAATTAAAAAAGAATTTACTGGAAAGACATGTGAACTCACAATCCAAGAGGGTGGGAGGTCTCTCGATATCACAGTACCACAAGGCGAAGGAAATGTGCTAGATGCAGCACTTGATAATAATGCAGACCTACCATTTGCCTGCAAAGGCGGTGTCTGTGCTACATGCAAAGCAAAGTTGGTAGAGGGTAGTGTAGAAATGCTACTTTCTTATGGTCTTGAACAAGATGAGATAGATGAAGGTTATATATTGACATGTCAATCAGTACCTACATCAGAAAGATGTATTGTTGACTTTGATGTTTAATACTCTTAATAGATAAATAAATTCAGATGGGAGATAAAATAGTTTTAGAAGAGAAATTCCAAAATCGAATTGATGCTGGAGAAAAAATAGAACCAAAAGATTGGATGCCAGAAAAGTATCGAAAGACTCATATCAGGCAGATCTCACAGCATGCTCACAGTGAAATTGTGGGAATGTTGCCGGAAGGTAATTGGATCACAAGAGCTCCATCGCTCAGAAGGAAGGTTGGCTTACTCGCCAAGGTTCAAGATGAAGCAGGTCATGGACTTTATTTATATTCTGCTGCAGAGACTCTTGGAATAAGCAGAGATGAAATGTTTGATCAACTCCACACAGGTAAGGCAAAGTACTCATCTATCTTTAACTACCCAACATTGTCTTGGGCAGATATTGGCGCTATTGGCTGGTTGGTTGATGGAGCAGCAATTATCAATCAAGTGATGTTGACTCGTACTTCTTTTGGTCCATACGCTAGAGCAATGGTTAGAATCTGTAAAGAGGAAAGTTTCCACCAAAGACAAGGTTACGAAATCATGCTTGGGCTTGCCAATGGTACAGTAGAGCAGAAAGAAATGGCACAAGATGCATTGAATAGATTTTGGTGGCCATCACTAATGATGTTTGGACCAAGGGATGAAGACTCTCCTAATACTGAACAATCAGTGAAGTGGAAAATAAAGAGAAAGACAAATGATGAACTCAGACAGCAGTTCATAGATATCACTGTTCCTCAAGCTGAGTACATTGGATTGACTATTCCTGACCCAGACTTGAAGTGGAATGAAGAGAGAGGTCACTATGATTTTGGAGACATCGATTGGGATGAGTTCTGGACTGTAGTCAAAGGTAATGGCCCTTGTAATAAAGAACGATTGGCAGCTAGAGTAGACGCTTGGGATGAGGGCAGTTGGGTGAGAGATGCAGCTATGAGTTATGCAGAAAAGCGAGCTCAAAAATCAAAATCAGAAAAATTAGCCTCTTAATAGAAAATAATGGGAAACTCAGAATTATCTAAGAATGAATGGCCACTCTATGAAATCTTTATTAGATCTAAGAACGGCTTAGAACATAGACATGCTGGAAGTCTTCATGCAGCAGATGCTGAGATGGCAATAGAAAATGCAAGAGATGTCTACACACGTCGGCAGGAAGGAGTTTCTATTTGGGTAGTTCCTTCAGCAGAAATCACAGCGACTCAATCTGATGAAGCAGGTGAGTTGTTCGAGCCGGCAGCAGACAAAATATATCGTCACCCAACATTCTATGATCTTCCAATTGAACTCAAACATATCTAACCATGTCAGTAGATCGCTATATCTTATCATTATCAGATAATTCTATGATCCTAGGTCATAGACTTTCAGAATTATGTGGTCATGGACCGACACTCGAAACGGATATCGCATTGACCAATATCTCACTTGACTTATTTGGACAAGTCAGAGGCTTTCTTTCTGTTTTAGCAGCTCGCCAAGGTGGTGAAGTGACAGAGGATAGTTTGGCATTTCTCCGAGGAGAAAGAGAGCATCTTAACTGCATCTTGACAGAACTCCCAAATACAGATTTTGCACACATTATAGTCAGACAGTATTTCTTTGATGTCTTTCACAAATTACAACTTGAGTTATTAATTGACTCTAAAGATGAAGATATTTCAGCAATAGCTACCAAGAGTTTAAAAGAAGCGAAATACCATGAACGTTTTTCACATTCATGGATGCTGAGATTAGGTGATGGCACCGAAGTGAGTAATGCCAAGATGCAAGTAGCTGTCAATGCTTTGTATCCATATGTGCACGAATTATTTGACTTAACTGACTGGGAAAAAGAACTGATAAAGACAGGAGTTGCCGTAGATACTGATCAGATTAAGGAAGAGTATCACAAGAAAATCAACGAAACTCTTATGCAAGCAAATTTGACAATCGAGGGATTATCGAATCGTTACGCTAAAGGCAAGCATGGGATGCATACTGAGAATCTCGGATTCATCTTATCAGAGTTTCAATACATGCAACGTGCCTATCCACAGATGCAATGGTAGAGGGGCAGATTTATATTGAAGATACAACCATCAAGGCTGCCTTGGAGTCTGTTCCTGATCCCGAAGTGCCAGTATTAACTGTCCTGGACCTTGGAGTGATAAGATCAGTTGAGCAAGAAGGGAGTATAGTGTATATAGACTTAACTCCAACTTACTCCGGCTGTCCAGCAATGGATACAATGGCAGTAGATATTACAACAGCATTAGAGGCGGTGGGTTATCAAGCTATTATCAATTTAGTTCTTTCTCCAGCATGGACTACAGATTGGATTTCGGAGAATGGAAGAAGAAAATTAGAGGAATATGGAATCGCTGCTCCAATGGATGAATTAAGTGATAAGCGAGCTCTGATTGATGGCGAAAGAATAGTGAAGTGTACAAATTGCCAATCTACTAACACTAAACTTGTTAGCCAGTTTGGATCAACAGCATGCAAGGCTCTCTTTCAATGCGAAGACTGTCTCGAGCCCTTTGATTATTTTAAATGTTTGAAATAAAAGTATGAGCAGCATAACAACTGAAATCATAAACAATGTCGGAGTAATTACTCTCAATAGACCAAATGCCTATAATAGTTTTGATAGGGAGATGGCTTTGAGTTTGCAATCTGCTCTCGATACTTACGAGCAATCAAGTACCGTCAAATCTATCTACCTCACAGGAAATGGAAAAGCATTTAGTGCTGGTCAGGATATTAAATATCTGCTTGATCCAGACTCAGTCGCATTAGAAAGAATCGTTGCAGAACATTACAATCCAATCGTACAAAAGATTTACGATATGTCGACGATCGTAGTTTGTGGAGTCAATGGAGTGGCTGCAGGTGCAGGAGCTAATATTGCTTTGATTTGTGATATTACAGTAGCAGCTGAATCTGCATCATTTATCCAAGCCTTCAGTAAGATAGGCTTGATACCTGACTCAGGTGGTACTTATACGATGCCAAGACTTGTAGGCTTTCAAAAAGCATTGGCACTTGCCTTACTTGGAGATAAAGTATCAGCACATGAAGCAGAAAGAATGGGTATGCTTTATAAGGTGTTTCCAGATGAAAAATTCTATGCCTCTGGATTAGCAATAGCGACGAAGTTAGCTCAAATGCCAACAATTGCTTTATCAGAAACTAAGAGATTATTTAACGCCTCTCTTAACAATACATTTAAAGAACAACTAGCCCTAGAAGGTAAATCACAGACTCACTGTGGATCTACCGAAGATTATGCTGAAGGAATTAAAGCATTTGTAGAAAAACGTAAACCTCAATACCAAGGAAAATAAATGAAGAAAACAGTCAGTGTAATTGGATCTGGAACAATGGGAAGTGGAATTGCTCAGATAGCTGCTTCACATGGATGTCACACAATAGTCTATGATATTAACGAAGACTCACTCACTAAGAGTAAGGCGAGTCTTGAGAAGATTCTCAATAGACTCATCGAGAAAGATAGGATAGATGACAAGATCAAAGGACTCATCCAACAACACATCACATATACCTCAGATCTGAATGCAATCAAGGATTCTGACTTAGTGATAGAGGCAATTGTAGAGAACTTTGAGATTAAGAAATCATTATTTACGAAAGTTGAAGCCTTAGTCTCTGATGACTGTATCATTGCATCAAATACCTCTTCTCTTTCGATCACATCTCTTGCTGCGACATTAAAGAAACCAAATAGATTTATTGGTATACACTTCTTCAACCCAGCTCCTGTAATGAAGTTAGTTGAAGTGATACCGGCATTACAGACAGAGCCTGGTAGAGTAGTAGAGATAAAAAGTTTAATAGACTCATGGGGTAAGATAGTAGTAACAGCTAAGGATACTCCTGGCTTTATTGTCAATAAGGTTGCAAGACCTTTTTACAGCGAATCTTTCAAGATTTTTGAGGAAGGAATGGCGACTCCATTAGAGGTCGATACAGCATTAAAGACTGCTGGTGGATTTAGAATGGGACCCTTTGAACTCACAGACTTTATCGGACACGATGTTAATTATAAGGTAACTGAGACTGTCTGGAAGTCATTCTACTATGACCATAGATACCAACCAGCATTTTGCCAAAAGAACCTCGTTGATGCAGGATATTTGGGCAGGAAGGCAGGCAAAGGATTCTATACTTATCCACGCCTAGAAGAAGACCAGAAAGTTGATATCTCAGAAGATCGAATGAAAGCCATTACGAATAGAGTGACAATTATGCTCATCAATGAAGCAGCTGATACACTTCATCGTAACATCGCGAATAGAGATGACATCGACACCGCAATGACCAAAGGAGTCAACTACCCAAAAGGACTACTCAAGTGGGCTGATGAATTAGGAATAGAAGAATGTGTCAGACGAATGGATATCCTCTTTGATGAATACCACGAAGATCGATATCGGTGCAGTCCGCTCTTGCGAAAAATGGCAAGAAGAGAAGAGACCTTTTACTAAGATAATAAACAAAGAAAAATGAAGAAGGCTTATATCGTTGATGGAATAAGAACTCCGATAGGGAAATTCACAGGGACTCTCTCTACAATAAGAACAGATGATCTTGGAGCTCATGTCATCAAGGCAGTGGTTGACCGGAATAAAGAAATTCCTCTTGATGCCTATGATGATGTCATCATGGGTTGTGCTAATCAAGCAGGAGAAGACAATAGAAATGTCGCAAGGATGTCACTCCTTTTAGCTGGACTACCTGTGACAGTGCCTGGAGAAACAGTAAATAGATTGTGTTCATCTGGTCTCTCAGCAATCATCCATGCCAATAGAGCAATCAAAGCTGATGATGGAGACCTCTTCATTGCAGGTGGAATTGAGCATATGACTAGAGGACCTTGGGTAATCTCTAAGGTATCAAAGCCATTTGGCCGCGATGCACAGATGCACGATAGTAGTTTTGGTTGGAGGTTTGTCAATCCTAAAATGGTGGAGCTCTACGGGACTGAAGGAATGGGACGTACAGCAGAGAACCTTCAAGAAGATCACCAAATCTCTCGTGAAGATCAAGATAAATTTGCTGCTTGGTCTCAGCAAAAAGCTGGAAGGGCCCAAGCAAGTGGAAGGTTAGCTAAAGAAATCATACCAGTCTCAATCCCTCAGCGTAAGGCTGATCCAATCATATTTGAGAAGGACGAATTTATCAGAGCAGGAACAACAGCTGAAGTCTTAGCTAAGCTGAGACCTGCATTCAAAAAAGAAGGAACTGTCACAGCTGGAAATGCGAGTGGTCTCAACGATGGAGCAGTCGCAACAATCATCGCATCAGAAGATGCAGTAAAGAAATATAACCTTAAGCCTTTGGCTGAAATAATCAGTTCGGCTGTTGTTGGAGTAGAACCAAGAGTGATGGGAATAGGTCCAGTGACAGCATCTAATAAGGCATTGGAAAAAGCAGGACTTACCCTCGATCAAATGGATGTCATAGAACTTAACGAAGCATTTGCTGTACAAGCACTGTCATGCACGAGAGCTTGGGGATTGGCTGATGATGATGCTCGAGTCAATCCAAATGGTGGAGCGATTGCGATTGGTCATCCACTTGGAGCTACTGGAGCTAGACTCACTCTATCAGCTGCGATAGAATTACAAGAATCAGGAAAGGATTATGCTTTGGTCACAATGTGTGTCGGTGTCGGGCAAGGCTACGCAGCTATTATTAAGAGGGTATAAATAACATGAATGTTCCCCTTGAATTAGTAGAGGGAATAGAAGTGACTCCAGAGGAGTCAAATATTATTAACCCAGTATGTAAATGCTGGGTTTGAGAAAAAAGAAGTCTGCGATTTGGCGATATTTTTGATACAAAAATAATGACAAATCATTCAGAAAAAGGTGTGAACAAAGTGAATAAACTCAAAATAGAAACTCATGAAGTTAGGTAATTATATCACAGGACATTGGAAAGAAGGAGAAGGAGACGGTAGCGAATTGTACAATGCAGTTACTGGAGAGGTGGTAGCAACTGTTACCACCAAAGGGATTGACTTTGAAGAAGTTCTAGACTACGGAAGGAAGAAAGGAAGTCCTGCTCTTCGTAAGATGACGTTCCAAGAGAGAGGTAATATGATAAAGTCACTGGCATTGTATCTCACTAAGCGTAAGGCACAGTTCTACGATGTGAGTTATCAGACAGGAGCAACTCAGGCAGATAGTTGGATTGATATCGAAGGTGGCTTTGGAAATCTTTTTGCCAATGCATCTTTGAGAAAGAACTTTGCTAATCAAACCTATCATGTAGATGGTGATGCAATTGACCTCTCAAG
>Ga0114957_1003306_pt1 | contig 14625 bp, 10 predicted proteins | sample BantaG_FD_87175 | JGI IMG/M metagenome (GOLD analysis project Ga0114957, IMG submission 87175) | Marine algal microbial communities from Bantry Bay, Ireland - BantryBay_4 metaG | ecosystem: Host-associated > Algae > Red algae > Unclassified | place: Bantry Bay, Ireland | collected 2014-11-21 | reverse complement strand
TTGCTAATATATGATTTTTTCCTGAAAATTCATCGCTATTTTATACTTTTTTTTTAGATAAATTGCTAATAATCAGACCGTTATGCTGGAATTATGCGTTCTCTGCCAGAAACTAGATACGGGCTTTTTTTTCAAGGTGCTAGGCTTCTTGTATCTGGACCGGAGGTCCAAACGAGCGGCTCGGCTTTGGGTTTCTCGTAATGAGGAAGTTGTCTTGTCACAGCGGAAAGGTCGTCATGTTCGCCGCTCGTTTAGACGTCTCGTCTAGAAACGGGCTCGCGGGAAGGTAATTTCAAAATCAAAAAAAAAGTCAGCCCCCTCTCGGAAACTGACTTTTTAACTATATATCTAAGAAGTTTTTAAAACTTCCAAAACTATTACTTCGCATCATCCACTTCCTCAAACTCCACATCCGTCACATCCTCCGCTCCATCGGTAGCACCCGCGTCACCCGCGTTCGCCTGATCGTTAGGTGCACCTTCCGCACCGGCACCGCCCGCGCCACCTTGCGCCTCCTGCTGTGCTGCGTAAATCTCCTGACTAGCTGCCTGCCAAGCCGTATTTAGCTTTTCGGTCGCTGCTTCAATCTGTGCCACATCTTCGGTCTTCTGTGCTTCTTTCAGTTCTGCCAGGGCCGTTTCGATAGGCTCTTTCTTTTCTGCTGGAATCTTCTCTCCGAATTCCTTTAACTGCTTTTCCGTTTGGAAAGCTAGGGTATCGGCTGCGTTGAGTTTTTCTACTTTTTCCTTCGCTGCTTTATCCGCATCAGCGTTGGCCTCTGCCTCTGCTTTCATCTTTGCGATTTCTTCTTTGGACAATCCAGTAGACGCTTCGATCTTAATTGACTGTACTTTTCCGGTACCTTTATCAGAAGCGGTTACTTCTAGGATACCATCTGCGTTCATGTCGAAAGAAACTTCAATCTGAGGTGTTCCTCTTGGCGCTGGTGGAATATCGCCCAGGATAAATCGTCCAACGGTCCGGTTGTCTTTCGCCATGGATCGCTCTCCTTGCAAGATATGGATTTCCACGGAAGGCTGATTGTCCGAAGCGGTAGAATATACCTTGGATTTTTTAGCTGGAATAGTCGTATTAGAATCAATCACGACATCGTAGATACCGTTCATGGTTTCAATACCTAAAAACAGTGGTGTTACATCTAATAACAATACATCTTTAACATCTCCACTCAAAACTCCACCCTGAATAGAAGCTCCTACGGCAACTACTTCATCCGGGTTTACACTCTTGTTCGGCTTCTTACCAAAAAATTCTTCTACTGCTTGCTGAATACGCGGGATACGTGTTGATCCACCTACCAGGATAATTTCGTCGATATCGCCTTTGCTTAGTCCGGCATCTTTCAATGCTTTTGCACAAGGCTCCAAAGTACGCTGGACCAGTTTATCTGCCAACTGCTCAAACTTCGCGCGGGTCATTTTTACAACCAGATGCTTAGGTACACCATCTACTGCGGTGATGTATGGCAAGTTAATTTCTGTTTCGTTGGAGGAAGACAATTCTATCTTCGCTTTTTCCGCTGCATCTTTCAGACGCTGTAATGCCATTGGATCTTTTCGCAGATCAATGTTTTCCTGATCTTTAAAAGTATCCGCCAGGAAACTAATAATTATCCGATCAAAGTCATCACCACCCAGGTGTGTATCACCGTTGGTAGATTTTACTTCGAAGATACCGTCTCCTAATTCCAGAATAGAAATATCAAAAGTACCTCCACCTAAATCGTATACGGCAATGGTTGCGTCTTTGTCGCGCTTATCCAAACCATATGCCAGAGCTGCTGCCGTTGGCTCGTTGATAATTCGACGAACTTTCAGACCAGCGATTTCTCCGGCTTCTTTGGTTGCCTGACGCTGCGAATCATTAAAATAAGCAGGTACTGTCACGACTGCTTCGGTTACTTCCTGGCCTAAAAAATCTTCTGCTGTCTTCTTCATCTTCTGAAGAATCATGGCAGATAATTCCTGCGGTGTGTAAGAGCGCCCATCAATTTCTACTTTCGTAGTATTGTTGTTTCCTTTTACTACCTTATAAGGTACGTTATCGACTTCTCCACTCACTTCGTCGAAGCGGTTGCCCATAAATCTTTTGATAGATGAGATGGTACGAGTCGGATTGGTGATCGCCTGACGTTTTGCCGGGTCACCGATTTTTCTTTCACCATTGTCCATAAAAGCTACAACGGAGGGGGTTGTACGTCGTCCTTCCTCATTAGGGATAACAACGGGTTCATTTCCTTCCATTACAGCCACACAAGAGTTGGTGGTTCCTAAATCAATTCCAATAATTTTACCCATATTGCTAAAATTTTTATTCGTTCCCAAGGGTCCGAAATTGTGATGTTTTTTTGGTTAACACTTAAAGTATAAACAATCGTTGTGCCACCGGGCCAAAATGCTATTTTAGCTGACAAAAGGTCGAAATTCGGCCAAAGATAACTGACAAAATGTAGATTAGGCTGACAAAATGTCTTTTCAAACTGGCTGGTTAACTGATGGACTTTTAGCTGGTTGAACCTTTCTGTGTACGTAAAAGTCATTTAATAATTTTTCCAGATTTCAATTAAATTACCCTTATCTTTGAACGTTAAACGTAGAAGTCATTTTAAAACCAATTTACACCATGCACATCAACGGACACTCTCATCTACTTCCCTACCCTGAACAGATTCCTTCTTTTATGAAAGAAAAAGAAATTTTCTGGATTGACGAAAAAAGGGAATTTATGCACCAGAAAAACTGGAAGCGGCCCATTACCGACAAGAGTTTTTTCCTCCACGAAAAACTCGAATGGATGGAAAATAGTGGAATCGATCATGCGGTCGTCCTCAACTTATCACAGCTTTATGGCAATGGTCTTAGACTGGAAGAAATGAAAGAGGTACTCCGTTTTCAGAATGATTTTAATGCGAAGGTACAGCATGATCATCCGGACAAATTTACGACGGGGTTTGTAGTCCACTGTGGCTATACACGGGGAGCGCTTTGGGAAATTGAAAGATGTGTAGAAGAGTTGGGTATGCGGGTCCTTTGCCTGCCGACGCATTATATGGATTCGATCGGTACGTGGCGTTGTATTTTTGATGAAGAAATTGAACCGATTCTGGAATTGGCCAATCACTATAAACTAGCCATCGAGGTGCATCCTTACGATGGTGAAAAATTTATTAAGCTAGAAAATACGGCCTGGCGTTTTCACCTCGTATGGATGCTGGCACAGTGTGCGGATGCTTATCATTTTTTTACATTAAATGGTTACCAGGAAAAATATCCGGAAATTCGCACTTGCTTTGCCCACGGAGGACAACTGGCCCAAATGAGTCTGGGTCGAAGAATTCAAGGGTTTGACGGAAGGCCAGATTTATTTAAAGGTAAAATTCACCCTCGAAAAGCAGTTGGCCATCCAAACATATTTTTCGATACATTGGTACACGATACGGACTCTCTGGAATTGATGATCCGCCGAAATGGTACCAATCAGATTTTTGTTGGACTCGATGATCCGTATCCTTTAGGCGAAATGAATAGTGAAGAGCAGTCTTCTTATCCAGGAAAATTGTTAGATTTGGCACTGGAAAGAAAAATTATCAATCAGGAACAGTACGGGCAAATGTGGAAATCGAATGTGGAACGATGGCTGGGACACGAGATAAAAATTTAAATTATATATTATGAATAAAAATATTTTAATTACCGGAACTTCTACCGGACTGGGTTTTGACAGTGCGCTTTTATTTGCCAGAGAAGGTTTTAAAGTATACGCGACCATGAGAAATCTCGCAAAGGCCGATGCTTTACAACAAAAAATAGTGGAAGAGGATTTACCGATCGAAATTCTGGCACTGGATGTTACCGACAACAAATCCATTCAGGAAGCCGTTGATAATGTCATCAGGAAAGATGGCAGAATTGACCTGCTCCTTAATAATGCGGGTGCTGGATTTGCAAAAACACTGGAACAAACTACTCAGGCAGAAATTGATTGGGTAACCGATGTAAACTATACGGGAATTATTAGAACTACTAAGGCTGTTTTGCCACATATGAGAAATGCCAAAGGTGGACATATTATAAATATAACTTCCATTGGAGGTCTCGTGGGACAGCCTTTTAACGAATTGTACTGCGGAGCCAAATTTGCCGTAGAGGGATTTACGGAAGCGCTGGCCGCTTATGTTTCCGAGCCATTTGGCATAAAGTTTTCGCTCATTGAGCCTGGCGGAATGAGCACCGAGTTTATGGATAATGCCGTCTCCAAATCTGTCAACGACGATGGTAAAATGGCCACGGGAGATTATGCACCTATCTTCCAAAAATATATGATAAAAGCACAGAACCGAGCCAAAAGTGGCGAAGTTTCCTCTTATCAAACAGGGTCAGAAGTAGCTCAGATTATCCTCGGAGTCGCCATGGCAAAAAATCCTCCTCTTAGAATCCGGACCTCGCAATGGGCGGAAAAAATGTGCCATTTAAAAACACAGGCGGATCCCGACGGAACGAAATTAGTGGAGCAGGTTAAAAATTATTTTCTATAATGAAGATACCAAAAAATTCAGGCTTTTCTTTTGGAAAAAACTTTGTGCCTCCACGCCTTCGTAGCAATTTTGAGGCTTGTTATCTTTACTTAGAATTTATAAAATTTAAAACGGATAGCCAATCGCAATATTCCAGACAAATTTATCGAAATTGCTAATGATGTTTAGGTTGTCGGGAGACCATTCAAATTGACGTTCCGCTACAGGAGCGCGAATCGGTGCTGCCAGATCCAGTCGGATGACAAAGAAATCTACGTCAAGTCGTAAACCAAAACCGGCACCGACTGCGATCTCTTTATAAAAACGATTAAATTCGAAATGTCCAGCTCGGGTATCCGGATCAATATTCAGCAACCATACATTTCCGGCATCGGCAAAGAGCGCACCTTTAAAAAATCCAAAAATTGGAAACCGATATTCTGCGCTAAATTCTAATTTTAAATCTCCCGTCTGATCAATAAATTGCTGACCAATTGGGCTAACTGTAGAATTATTGTTAAAGAAAGACCCTGGCCCTACTCCTCGGATTTGAAAGGCACGTAAACTATTGGATCCACCAACAAAATACTGTTCTACGTAAGGCAATAAATTGGAGTTTCCGTAAGCAATACCGATGGCGGGGACAAACCGAAGGGCTAGTTTTCCTTTTCGCAAAAATGGAAAATAATATCGAATATCTTGTTCCAGGCTAATAAACTGGCTATAGGGTTGCCCGAAAACTTCACCAGCCCGACCGTTGGCACCTTTTCCGACAACCAAAGAAAATACGTTCCCGGCAAGCTTGGCTTTCGCACGGTAATACCAGTAATCATCTTTGGGATCAGACGCCTGTGTGGAAAGAATGTAGGTGTATTCCATCCCACCAATAAAGATGTCTGTAAAACTTTCTCGAAGTCGTCCATTTTGATTTAGAAGGGTCTCAAACTCAGAACTGGCCGATAAAACGTTGACCTGACGGATAGTCAGCGGGTTAAAAGTATGTTGTACCTGTCGGTTGGGTTTCCAATTGTAACCAAAAGAAAAAGCGGTGGCGTTGATCGTATATAACCCGGTTCGTCGCTGATAATTATTACTCAATGTAAGATTGGTCCTTGGTACGAAAACACCAGAAAATTTTTTATTTTTAAAAAGAAATAATAACCGGGGCAACGACAGACTGGTTTCCATACTGATGTCTACCGTATTAATCAAAGGACCCGCTACACCACGCTGGGTTTCTACTCCACCAGACAATCGATTGTTCCAGATGAGGGCACGGTCAAAAAGATTTTTATGATTGAAATTTATTCCAGCCGTAGTACCAAAGAAGGACCCTGTCCGGTTGTTAAGTTCAAGTTCTGTAGTTAGCGTTTTGGTAACACCCGGCGTCAGATAAATTAAACGATTGAGTACTTGATCAGTAACGGCCGTATCGGTGACCGCTTCGTATTTTAGATTGACAAATTTAAAAACACCCAAGTCCAAAAGATGGCTAACTGAAACATCCTGTATTCTTTTATTGTAAACATCTCCCTGATCTTGCAAAATCAAACGATCCAGTACATTAGGACGAATAATTGCTTTGTCCTGAATGACGTAGAAGTCGGGCTGGTAGGCGATGGTATCTTTAAAGGCCAAACCAAATTCGTTACTCAAATCAAAATTAGGATAAACAAACGTTTTACCTACTCGGAAAATTTTTTGTTTGACCGCTTTCTCCGCATCGTCCACACGAACATAAATATTCAGTTTAAGGCTATTGGGCAGGGTATCTATAAAATAGAATATATCGTTTGGATCAAATTCGAGATACCCTTTGTTGTTCGCAACGACGCTGATCCGGGTTCGCTCTGATCCAAGCAATAGTTCCGAATACGGGTCCCCCGGTTTCAGTAAAGATTCCCCTTCAGCTTCGTAGATTATGCTGGCTATATCGGAGGAATCTTCCGGCAAAATAATGTCTTCAATCGTGTATTGTCCACGCGTATCGATATTGTATTTTACCTTTACCTCCCGATCAGTTGCAATAGTATCTATTTCCAGATCGGAATCGAAATAGCCATTATCCTTAAGATATTTTCTAATTTGTAAACGATTTTTTTTGACAGATTCGGAGCTGTACAAAGAAGGCGGCTCGCCAAATTTTCGTTTAATAAAAGATTTTACTCCTTTCTCTTTTTTGTGATCCCGCAGTTTTAAATAAGTCCATAATCTAAATTTAAAAATCCCAGAATTGGGTTGAGGCTTTGCCAGATTTTCCAACGCGTATTTGGTTTCTTTGCGATTAGAAATTTTCTTTTTATCAACAAAATTTATACTGGACTCGGTCACCAAAAGTTCGTCTTTTCGTAACAACGTGGACGGATTACAGGAAGCAAATAGCAACACAGTGATGCTTAATAAAAACAAAACAATATTTAGGTTAGACTTTTTCAAAGTTAATTTGTCGTATTTCTTTTTAGTAAAAAATATATCTTATGATGTTCCATCCAATTTATATAAAATAATTCACAACGCAAGAATCTCCATATCAAAAAATCAATCATTAATCTCCTTCTTTATCTTCTCTTCTGCCTTTTCCTCTTTTTCTTTCTTTCTGACCTGTTCGTCAAATACTTTTCTAAATGAAATACCGACACCCGTTTTTATGGCATTTTCTTCGTTTAACACATCGAAATCACTACGTCGAAAAACTTTTAACAAATAATTTCCGGAGCTGGTCAACTCGTAAGATAATAGAAAATCTCCCGCAATCTGCGAAGCTCCAGCCTCTCCACTTACTTCCAAACTACCACCTGCAGTAATACTCAGTCGATCGTTAAACAACTGTTTGGTAATTCCTACGCCTACCTCCGTAACCGTACCGCCCGCCCCATCGTTTGCATATTGTGATTTATAACTACTGAGATCAAAGTTAATCTCTACACCTTTTACAAATTTGTCTGCCAGACTATTTAACTGGTTTGCAAATAGTTTGCTGACGCTCGACAAAACAACGTTTTCACCAACGTCTCCCAAATCAGTAGAAGAACTGGATACGATAAAACTGTTGATTAATAAAAGACCAAAAACCTGTTTATTCAATTCATTTGGATTGTTTCGAAGTTCTTCCAGCTTTCGGGGAACAGCACTATTATAAGCAGTGCCCCGTGCCTCCGGAACTTCGATATCAAAGGCTAAAACGGGTGCTGCCAAATTACCTTCCAAATTCATTACTACGGATATCGGTTGTCTTTTTTGTGCCTGTTTTATTTCACCACTACTGAGGGTAGCCTCACTGGCAATTAGTTCGTAAGTAGCGGCTTCAATAGTATATTTTGCGGCTACATTAAAACGGGAATTCAGCGGATCTCCATTAAAAAATACGGTTCCTCCCGGAACAATATCAAAATTTCGGCGAACGACATCATTATAAGAAAAACCATATTGGCCACTTTCAATTTGGTAGGTACCAAACATCTCCATCAGACCAGAAGGAAGAAACCGCATCAATAAATTGGAGGTGCCTCTACACTTGAGTCTGTCTCCAGTCACGGGGTCTACAATAATCCTTAACAATGCGTCACTGGATAATTCCAAATTTAAAGTTACATCTGCAGGAATGGTAGCTTTGGCATTATAAACGTCGATGCTATCTCCCGGTTCTACGTAGGTTTCCGGATTGCCAAATATGATAAAATCCTCTTCCAGCGCTACCTCGCCTTCGGCAAAAGGAGAAAGCGTCAGTTCAGAACCGGGCAATGTATTAGCGACCACGTTAATCAAAGGCAACTCTAACGGACCGGTAACGTCTACTTGCGCCCCAAGAATTAAACTCCCGTAAAATATAGGATTATCCTGGGCAGTGGTGTTTAAAATTAAAAATTTATCGGTATTTAGATCAAGGTCCAGAGTAATATCAGAAAAGAAATCATGTGCTAGTTTACCACTGAGTTCTGCGGTATTGTCTGCCGTATCGCGTAAGGTCATTTGTCCTAAATCAATTGTTTTATTGTTCAATTTTATCGTCCCGGATTTGACCGCATATCGGGCCTGTGTGAATTCGACTAACGTACTGATATCCTGAAGATTTAAGGTTCCATCTATGTCTGGTTTGGCAGGCGTTCCTTTTACACTGATATTCCCTTCGATGGTTCCTTTACTGTCTGCAATTATATCTACCAGCACGAGATCTAACAAGCGCATTTCAAGAGTGGTAATATTCCCGTTGATATCCAGTTGTCCTGATTCAATTCCGTAGGTACCGCCGAGTTCAAGATCATTCACTGCACCCTTTAACAATACATTTATATCAACGGTAGAACTAACAGCAGATTGACTTAAATCAATAGTGACCGCGCCGACGGATTCTTTGTTCATAGTCAGATCCGGAATTTTTAAACCAATGGTAAAGTATAAATTTTCCGTTGGTTCCATTATTCTTACTTTTCCGTCTATTTTTCCACCGAGTGCATCATTCCCAGGAACGATCAGGTTAGATATTTCACTTATCTGAAACCGATCAAAATCGATGGTAATATCCGGAATCAGAACCATCTCGTTTTTAGGCGTCTCCGTATTAATGATGAGTTGGTGCACACCATCCTGCAATGCCAAATTATTGATAAGCACTTGCTGTCCATCGTACCGAACAAGATTGTCGGAGGGAATCTCCCACGGCTGATCATTCAGGATAAATTCATTCTGGAAACGCAGTTCGTAGGCCTTGTCGGGACGGTCGATGACAGCGGCGAGCGCTATTAATTTTTCAATGGTATCCTGTTGCGCCATGACATCCAGCTGAAAATAAGCACTGTCCTGGCGAAGAATATTGGCCAATTTAATTTCGGGAAATACATTACCACCTGCTTCGAGTTCTTCAGCCACCAGATCATTGGTCAAGCGGAAGTTATTACCATCTGCCTTCCAACTAAATCTTTTGAGTTTATTCGCTCCATAGATTACTTTTTTTATCTCTGCATCGAGCGACATAACTTGTTCGTTTGAATCGAAATTTCCCGTCAATACTGCCGACTCAGCATATTCAAGGTCAGGCAATGCGAGTATTTGTAGAGGGGTAATATCAATCAATTCGACCCGAAGTTTAAATTTTTGTTTCTGTTCAATATCCGCAAACCTAATTTGTTGCTGATTATTAGAAAGGTAGTCTTCCAACGGAAAATAATCATTGATGTAGGCGAAGATCAAAGTCGGTAATTCTTCCAGGTCAAAATCCCCGTTTATTTTTCCTTTTACAAACGGTGCATCTAATGAAAGCTCGTTGTTTCCTTCTTCGTCTAAACCGGAATATAAAAGAATAGAATCCGCCATATAGTGCTGGAGGGAATCACTTACCGCAAGATTAGTAATGCTCGCCACCCCGCTCAAATCGTTGATATTCGTGGCCTGAAAATCAACATCTAACACACCACTAAATTTAAAATTTCGATCTAATAAATTTAATGCTAATAAATCTATAGTATCTATGTTCATATCAAATTGAAAAGAGGGAACGTCTACATTCAAATCTACCAGTCCGGTAAAATCAAAAGTGATATTTGGATCATCGATATTAAATTCTCCGGTAAATTTTTTACGATCAATCGTACCATCTATCTTTAGGTTTTTGTAATCGTATTTTTGATAAACAACGTGGTCAATATTAGCATCAATTTCCGCCTGTATTGTTTCGGGCGTGATTCCCGATCCATTGACCTTCCCGGAAAATGTGATCTCGCCTACGCCCAGACTATCTCCCAAAATTTCGTTAAGCTGAAAGTTTTTAAGAGCGAGGTCTCCCTGGTAAGTTGCATCAGAATAATCAGCATTAAATTTGGCTTTTAGGTCACTGGTCAAACTACCAATATCCGTTGTCAGATCACCCACTAATTCCAGGTCCGTCAGGTTTCCGACAAATTTGCCAGTGTAAGCAATCTTTCCCAATGGTAATAAATTGGGTGGTAATCCTTCCGGCATCAGGTAACCGATCTCTTCAACATGGGTAGTCAGGTTTTCAAGATCAATATCCAAAAGGAGCTGTGCTGGAACCTGCGCGTTTTGAATTCGGCCATTCAGGGTGAATCCCGTAGTCAGATCTGTATCCAGACTTAATTCAGTAGTGGTAAAATCAGCCAATGTTCCCAGGGCCGCACCGCTAAGATTAAATGTACCGAAACGGTCCAGGCCGGGTGGCAAGGCGACGTCATTTAAAATCATGTTAATTTTCTGATAAGAAGAAGCAAACTTTTTTAGTTGCACATCAAAAGCCAGTTTATCTGGATCCATTGGATTTCGCAACTTGCCGGCCAGCTCCAGCGTTAGCATCTGATCCACTTTTATTTCCGTATCTACAATATTTACCAAATTAGTATTGCCCGTTACACTTCCACTAAGAAAGACGGTTTTCAGGGCATTAATATTGATGAATTTGGTCTGTCCAATCACGGGAGCCAGCAGTTCTATATCCCGGACACCGATTTTTGTATTTTTAAAATCTAAAGTAAAATTGACTTTTTCCGACCAGGTAGAAAGATCTTCCAGGCTAGAAAAAGTAAGCGACGTGTTATTTTTAAAATTAGAATGTGGTGTTTTTAAATTAAAATTATCCAAAGAGAAACTTTCTGGGGTAAAAGCTAATTTCCCATCAAGATTATCTATCTGCAATCCACTTTTTTCAATAAAAGAAAATTGATGGACCGTGATGCCCAGTTCTTCTTTCCGCCAGATAAAATCCCGAAGATCTACCGTTAAATCAGCAACTTCTACATCATTAAAATTGACGGCATCCTTGACTGTAGCTTCTCTACCCAACTGATAAGCGATCGAGGTTTCCTTAATTTCCAGTTGACTAATCAACACATCCCAGTCAAAGTAAGGAAAGCTCAAAGCGGTCGTTGTCGTGGTGGTATCAGGAACCAGGGTATTTTCTGGATTCGAAAGTACCGTAATTTTATTGTTGTCCAGTAAAATATTGTTGATGGCTACTGACTGATTTTCAAGATCCAGTTTATCCAGATTTATAGAGAGTAATTTTGAATCAAATTTTACATCCATACCCTTGACCTGGTCATCAAAGCGAATTCTGGAACGATTGAGCGTAACGGTATTGAGGCCAAAATCCCAGGCGGCAGAACTGGTCGTGGTATCAGCTGATGGATCTGCCGCAAAAGCTTCAAGTAAAAAATTAATGTTTAGACTAGTATCTCCGGGATGCTGGTAGACATTGAGAAAACCGTCATTAAGCGTCACCTGATTAAGGAATATTTCGCTACCTAAAAGATCCAGGATTCCGATATTTACATCCAGGGACGAAGCATATAACAACGTATCTTGTTGTTGGTCTTCCAGATAAATACCTTCTGCGGAAAGGGTTTTAAAAAACTTAATATTGACCCGATCAATAGAGACTTTTGTACCGAGCGTTGATTCGAGAGACTTTGTGACCTGCCCAACAATTTTGGTTTGAACAGCGGGCAATTGCAACAATCCCCAGACGACTATAAATAGTAGCAAGAGGAAGAGCAGAAAAATACCCATCCATTTTAAAAATTTCTTTCCCATTAATTATCGAATAACCCCGTGCTTTATATTTTTAAAAAACCGCCTATTTTCTCCCCTTTGACAAAGCATCATTATAACGATTGATGCAGGTCATTGTTCTATCCAGCCAGAAATATGTTCCCTTACTGCTTTTCGGGTCTCTTTGTCGGACAATTTTCCTTTTTCAATCAGTTCACCGACCTTGGAAAAAGGCATTTGTGCAGGATGGACATGTGTCCCAACGTGCAGGAGGATATGCGCCAAGTGTCCCAGGCCACGCAGATTTCCAGCTCGTCCGGTAGAAACACCGACCAGGAGGGCATTTTTACCACGGAAGGTTTCTTTATATTTTCGGATAGAAATTGCATCCAAAAAGTATTTTAGAATCCCGGGAAAGCTACCATTGTATTCGGGACTAACAATCACGAAGCGATCGGCTGGCAACATAAACTTGTCCTGAAGTTCACTGATTTTTTCGTGTTGCTTATCGGCATCGTACATACCTGCGGGTACAGTTAGTTCATTCAGTTCCAGAAGCGAAAGAAATTTAACTTCAACTTTTGCTTTTTTCTTAAGTTCCCGGTAATAATATTTGGCAAAGATTTCAGTATTGGAGTCGGGACGATTGGTGGCGGAGATGACAGTGATCATTGTTTGTTGGTTGAGTTTGCGTTTTGGGTTGTGAAGATATTTTATCGTGTATTTTTTTATGTATGCGAATTAAGGGCTAAATTTATTTTATCAACATACCTTTGAAAATAAATGTAAAAATTTCTGCGACCACGCTGTGGTCGTTCTTTTAATGATCCTTAGCTGCGGTCATTTTCCTACACACTTATGATCTCAGCGAGATCACAGTATGTTAGGTTAGCCAAGATTTCGCATCGAAGGTTTCGACCGCAGGGCGGTCGCAGTATTTCATTAAAAAGGTACAGAAGTTTTTTTCCTAAATTGAACACCCTTGCCAAAAGCTAGTAGTCTTTTTCTAAGCACCCGCTTAATTGATTTAGACACAGATTATTGAATACCCTCAAAATGGCTGTAAATTACTCATCTGCGATTGAAAAACGGGGCTGGTGATCAAAAACTTTCTTAGCTTTGCAAAAAAAACTATTATGCTAAATGCTATTTCTCCCATTGATGGCCGTTATCACGCTAAAACCAAAATCCTCTCGGAGTATTTTTCAGAATATGCCTTAATCAAATATCGGGTCTTTGTGGAGATCCAGTATTTTATTGCCTTAACGCAACATCCTATTCCGGAATTAGAACATTTTGATGGAGATAAGGTTGATGGATTGAATGAGATTTTCGAAAATTTTCAGGTACCGGATGCGCTTGGGGTCAAAAAGATTGAAGCGACGACCAACCACGATGTAAAGGCAGTTGAATATTATCTGAAAGAGACTTTTGAAAAATTGGGGATAGGAGAATTTAAAGAATTTATCCACTTTGGGCTGACCTCTCAGGATGTCAATAATACGGCGATTCCTTTGTCGTTAAAACACGCAATGGAAAACGTGTACCTTCCAATGTTAGATGACTTAATCAATCGATTGAAAGAACTAAGCGCTGAGTGGGCGGGTATTCCGATGCTCGCGCGTACGCACGGCCAGCCGGCCTCTCCCACGACACTGGGAAAAGAGTTTCGAGTATATGTAGAGCGACTGGAGGGACAAAAAAAATTACTGATGCAAGTACCTTATCAGGCAAAATTTGGTGGAGCAACCGGTAACTTTAATGCACACCACGTAACTTACCCAACAATTGACTGGCCAAAATTCGGAAATCATTTTGTAGAAGAATATCTTGGATTGAGCCGGGCACAGTACACGACGCAGATTGACCATTACGATTATCTGGCGGCGTTGTTTATGGGACAAAAAAGGATAAACACTATTTTGGTAGACATGTGCCGGGATATCTGGACGTATGTTTCTATGGAATATTTTAAGCAACGAGTAGTGGCGGGTGAGGTAGGCTCTTCAGCAATGCCGCATAAGGTGAATCCAATTGATTTTGAAAATGCGGAAGGTAACCTGGGAATGGCCAACGCTATTTTTACGCACCTGGCGGACAAGCTGCCGGTATCGAGATTGCAACGGGATTTGACGGATAGCACGGTGTTGCGAAATATCGGGGTACCGGTAGGACATACAATTATTGCTTTTCAGTCAATTTTAAAAGGCTTGGGAAAACTATTGTTAAACGAACCAAAACTTGGGGAGGATCTGGACGCTAACTGGATGGTGGTGTCCGAGGCTATTCAAAATATTCTACGCCGAGAGGGTTATCCAAAACCTTATGAAGCTTTGAAAAGCCTGACGCGTGGAAAAGCGGTGGTGACCCAGGAAGATATTCAGGAGTTTATTGACGAATTGGAAGTGGATGATATCGTAAAAGGTGAATTAAAAGCGATTACACCGCGAAATTATGTAGGGGTGTTTTAGGGAGCTATTGGTTATTGGTTATTGGCTATTGGCTAGGGTGTTCAATCTACACTGTGTAAGCTAAAAATTTCTTATGCAGTTTTTATTACGTTTTTTCGGACTGATCCCAGAGGGATCACATTA
>Ga0114957_1003302_pt1 | contig 14655 bp, 25 predicted proteins | sample BantaG_FD_87175 | JGI IMG/M metagenome (GOLD analysis project Ga0114957, IMG submission 87175) | Marine algal microbial communities from Bantry Bay, Ireland - BantryBay_4 metaG | ecosystem: Host-associated > Algae > Red algae > Unclassified | place: Bantry Bay, Ireland | collected 2014-11-21 | reverse complement strand
GGGGGGGGGTGCGCGGTTGGCCTCGATTGTGTGCACTCGGAGAGGTGCCAGTCGTCGCGGGCTGCCAGATGAGCTACTGACGTGGGGGGGTGGGGTGCGCGGTTGGCCTTGGTTGAGAGCAATCAGTGGTGGTGTGGCAATCAAATCCCCACTTTCAGCCAGAAATGGGTCCTCGATTGACGATCGGGATAATATGTTTGAGAAATCTACACTCGTCAGTCGCAGGACGCACACACGAAATAGAGGGCCACTTCACGGCGCACCCCTGCTATTTAAGCGCATAACGACTGTAGGCTTCTCGTCGGTGGAGATGTCGCCGTGAATTGCGGATACGCATGTGGGGCGAAGCGCGGATCGTGGAGGAAGGGCTCCTAAGAAGTTCGGGAGTTCCCCATCCCTGTGAACTAGACTGGCCTCTGTCCAGCAGGAGTCGACGCACGGACGTGCGGCCGCAGCACTGAGATTCACAAGCTGAGCAGCGCTTTTCAGCAGCCGGTACTGACTTCGCCTCGCCCACGCCTCTGCTGCCCCGTCCTGACGCAGACAGGCTTGAAGACACCATCTGCAGACGTATACATGGTCCACCTGCGGGATTAAGGAGCGCAGAGTCACAGACGCCTAATCACTGCGCAAAGCCAGACAGAAACACAGCACGCAATTCAAACAGAAATCCCCAGCGATGACACCGAAAATACAAGGTGTCAACGACGCTTATCTTTCCACATCCAAACGCACCCTGCGCGTCTCATGCCGTAAAAAAAGAAAGAGCGGATCATTCTTTCATGCTGCTCATTTGCCATGTAGACACGTACTGAAGTGAGCACGCCGGTGGGCGACGCAGCTTAGATGACGATGCCACGACTGTGGGGCGTCCAGACATCGACTGCCAGTCGATCACATTTGGTTTCGACGTGGAAGCCTCCCCCCTCCCGACCCCATTCAACGGGCCATGCGCAGTCCCCGCACCCGAAGGACCCTTTGCGCCGGCTGCAGGCAGCAAAAATCCTCTGTGAGCGAGTTTCTGGAGCCTAGGGCGCGAAGAAAAGCTACGAGGTCTGTCGGAACAGCCACAAAATCAGCTCACACAGGTCGCTGTCGCCATCTGCCCCCACGACGGCACCTACACTGCAGCCCATGCTGCCTTTTCTCCACCTCCTCCTCACAAGATTCCCCAGCCCCCGAGTCATGATCAGCTCCCGCGTGCCTGTCTTGGACCTGCAAAAGGACCTCAAGGCGCGCCGGCTCACCTCTCCCGCCAAATAAGAAGGAGCTGATTGCACGCTGCCACGCAAACGGCATCGAAATACCGCTTCGTGGTGGCTCCAGCTCGCGGTGCCGCCGACCGAGGCCCTTACGTCTATGGCGCCGCCTTTTCCTGCGCAGCTTACATCTGGGCCGGTGACGGTAGGGCCCCGCACGTGTGTGGAGGGTGTGACGCGCGGGCTTGGCGCGGCTGCTTCTCTTCTGGCGCTCGCGTCCACGGCCTGTCCGACATCAAGGGCGCCTGCTGAGTCTGATATGGCGGCTACCTTGGCGCCCCCTTGCCACATTGGCGGTGTTCCGCTGCTGGTCATGGGGCCTTCCGTCTGAACGCATCTGCCCGCGGCGAGCAGCCATCCTGTCGACGGGCTGGCGTCGGCACCCGCCGTCAGTGCCGCTGCTGGCGCCACCCCGTCGGACGAAGTCCTTGGCGCTGGCCCGGTGGGTGGCCGTAGCCCTATATTCACTATACACGAGATGGCGCGCCTGGCGCACGTGATGTCCAAGCCCGAGGCAGCCGCGGGCGTTGTGCTTCCTTGCGGGCTAGTGTCACGCAAGCAGCAAGACGCCCGCAAGAAGCGGGCTGCCGTTTGGACCGACGCCGTCGACACAGTCTGTAACGGTGACTCAATGTTTGTCATCCCCCAGGCGGCGGCTGATCAGTTCTTCGATCCCTGCGTGCACCCGCATCAGTGATCGGGGCAGAGATTCCAATCCGAGTGGTAAGAGGTACGTGTGGCCGCGTATTATCGTGGTGTTCTTGCTCGTTGCGAAGCGTGTGGGTGGAGCTCTCTGTGCGAAGGACCGCGTGAAACACTCAGGTTGGCCCGATCTACAATTCTCAAGATCTGCTGCTATGACGCCATCTGATTGGTTGCTTCATCATTCTCCCATGACCTGCTCAGATTTAATTTATTTTTGGTGTGTGTGTTTCCTCGATTTTCTCTTGGCCTTGTGCAGTATTCCGCCGAGTTGGCGACGGTCCTGCGGCGCTTCGAGGCATCGAAGAACACAGACCCAGAGACCTTCGGGCGCTTCATCGGCAAAGAGCTGATCGTCCGCTACATGTACATCCTCTTCCGCGCCAAGGGCTTGGATGGATTTCGTCAGCCGCGAGCTCGGCGATGAGGGTGTTGAAGAAGACGCCGCCCAGAGGTGTCCCACGAAAGAGCTCAAGATCCGAGCGGCCAAGCGTGGAATCGAGGACTAACGGCTGTTGCAGGCCATCTTCCGCTCCTCCGCAGCTGTATTCAAGTCGTTCGATGCGCAGGCCGACTCGTCCACCCTCGCCGCCTTGTCGCTGACCCTGAAAATTCTGAAATATGCGGGGGCCCCTGCGGCCAAGATTGAGGAGGTGCAGTCCCAGATGTGGGCTGTCCTGCGCTCCAAGAAGGGACGCAAAGCGGGTTCGGCGTCGGACAGTGTGCGCTCGGCGCCTGGTACGCCCCAGCTTCGCTTAAGCAAGTCCATCTCCGACTCTAAGGTATGAGACTAGTCGCATTTTGTTTGATGCGGACCGATGTCGAAAAAACTTCTCGCCGCGAAACCCCGCGTCGTTTTGGTACCCTGGTACATGATTCTTGTCGAAAGCAAACCCGGCGTTTCTGCTTTTAAAGGCCATGCACGACTCGGGACGACCACTGCAAGGACCTAGAAACGGTGTACCGAAACAGGACGGAGAACTTAAAGAAATGTGCGTAGAGCCGCAAGCCATCGCACGAGACCCACGGTGGAGGGAAGGACGTGATGGATGCTGCTCGCGCGTTCTGCGCGCGAGCGCAGCTTCGCGCTTTTCTTTCGTGCGCGGAGCAGGAACTGGCAGTAAACAAAGTGAACAGAGGTGATCGGCAGCGTGAAACGTTTGTGCTTGTTCAGAACACTTGTCTTGCACGAGGCACCACGAGTCAGCGCTGGGATAGTACCACACCTCGCCTGCGCTGAGAATGGGACAGTAAAGCGGCATTCAAAGAATGCTTCCAGCGATGGCTACCATGGTTTCCGGCACAGTGTGTGTAACCAGATCTGCCGCGCGTTCGCGAGATCGATGATCAGGGTGGATCTTCCCGGGGCATATGACGCCGCATTCCTGACAGAACACAGCGCTTTTTTACTCATCGGTGAACATCATGGACGAAGTGCTTCGTATTGTGGAAGAACCACGATGCAAAATGATTTTGCCTGCTCGTCCGGGCACTGGTCACCTTGGCGATATTTGCAACTGGCCTGCACCAGGACCGTGCGTAAGCTTGCATGCGATTCCACGAAAAAAAAATGATATATGGAAAAATGAATGCATTTTCAAAACAGCGAAGGGATGCATGGGCGAAGCCTGCCAAGATCCTCAACGGACTTGGTCATCCGGTATCGCAAACGCGAGCTATCGCTTGCCCGACGATGCCCCCTCACACCGTTATTGGGTGCGTCATCAAAGTACATCCGCGCAGCCTCGCCATCTCGGTCGTACGAAGGCAGGGGGACATCCCCGTTGGCGTCTCAGCGCTGGCACGAGTTTTGCTTCTGAAATTATGCACGGATCAGGTCGGGCCTTTTTCTATTAGGCACCCGCAGAGGGCGCCAAAAGACACCCCACCGCCACACGAGCATGACAAAAGCTTGCTCAGTGTGAATCCTGGAAGCAGACTGATGAAAGTTGTGAGAGTCCTTCCACCTGTTTTCTCCACCCCCCCTTGGGCACGGCACCGCCAGGAGCTCCGAAGCGCCGTACGCCTCGTCCGCCACGATGCGGCACTCGTCAGCTATGAGCTCAGCGACGGCGCGGTCCTGCACTGATGGGTACATGAGACGTCGGCCCAGCAGGGTGCTCGCGAACGCAGCCGATTGGTGGACAGACCCTGATCTGGTGCAGCTCATCCACAAAAACTCGTACGATGAGTCGCAAATGGATTGCGTGTCGAGGGAACAGTACCCCTCGCAGCATCAGTGGTTGGAAAGGCACGCGACGTCTGTCGTGGCAGGCTGCTCTTGCTTGACTACAATTCCATCGAGGGCGCCCAAAATGGTAACAAAAGGTCCGTCCCCTCTGGACTGCAAGCCCGCTGCCGTCCGTAATCGCCAGGAATAGTCTTCCAGTGGAAGATGAAGATCCATCGCGGTGGCGGATTTGGTGGTGTCGACGACACCCCAAAAGCTGCTGTAGAATGAAGAGATGGAAGTTCCGAACACAGCAGAAATGTCGATGAAGCTGCCCCCCCCGAGGTATCGCAGCGCTATGGCGGTCCTCACCTCTGGGGAGTACCCGCGGCTCGGTAGCCGCGGGCCGAGCATGCTCACAAGGACGTCAAAGGCATCCTCGGACATGCGCATAGCGCGTGAAACGGTTACACCGTACCGTGCCAGCACGTCTGCACAAGCCACGACCCGGCCCGGGGGCGTGAGTCCCACCCAGACGGAGATGCAAACAGTCCTTGCCATAGGGAACAATCAGCCACTATCCAGTCGGTGAAGGTTGTGCCTGCCGCTTCTGCTAGACAATTGCCCATACTCGACGAAGAACACCCCCTTCCCTCCTTCCTTCGCCACGCGATGGACGTCGGCGCGACGCCGCGGAAGAGTTGGACCCGCCCGTGACCATTAGGAAGGAGCAGCGTCGTGACGGCCCCCGTCGTCACCGTGATACAGTGAACGAAGGCGGCAGCGGGGAAGGACGTTGACAACTGGAGCACGGGGGAGCAGTGAGAGACTAACGACAAGGTTAAGATTGGCAATGAAAGGAGAGGCAGTGCAGCCAGCTCGGTTTACAAGGAGCCAGAGTGGGGAGGAGGAGATGCGGAAGGGAGGCACTACTACATCATAGGATGGCAACGAAGGACAGGCAAGGGGTGCTATGCGCCGCCAATGAGGGAGCAAGGAGAAGTCCGAGGTGCACAGAGGGAGAGCCAAATTGTAGGGCGTGGAAGACATTGGAAAAACGACACGATCGCACAGCGAGAGGCGTTGGCAGCCCCCAGAGTAATTCGATGATCAATCCTGCTACCTGATGCAACCAGAATATAGGAGGGGGGAATAGCGTCACCACAAGGAAGAGGGGGTGGGGGGCGTACGGCACTGACAGTCAGTGTGGCGGGGCATGCGCGACAGAGGGGGTCGTCGGCGGGCGCTTGTCGGCTGGCCAAAGCGAGTACCAGACGAGCAGAGTGGATCGCTGTCGGTATTGCAAGACGGAAGTCGTGTGTGCCAATAGTACTCGCACCAATCACTCAATACCGCGTCACACCAAGGCACAGGCGCGCGTTCATTTCTGAGATATTTGGCCATCACACGAATAGTCACAGCACAGGAAGATGAACTGAGAACTGGCCTCAGCCAGGCCGACAAGGAAATAACGTCCAAATGACGTGCAGGGTGCAATGCTCCTACTCAGACATGTCAGTCCCCTCTCCATCGCTATCCCCCCCGAAATCACTTCCCTCCACCTCGTCATCGCGCCGGTCATCAGCAAACGCCGCCTCTACCTCAGCACACATAGCTTCGACGGCCCGATTGGTTCTCGGCCTGGATCACGTGGTCCTCATACCAGGCCAAGACCTCCACGGTGATTTTCACAAACTCAACCTCCGTCATGCTCAGAAGCTTCGCTACGGAGAATGTGATGTCGGCCCGCTTCAGCGACGTTTTGACCATTCCCCACACCATCTCGATGGGGTTGAGCTCTGGATGAGCCACCAGTGAAATCAGTATCGTGACCCCAAACCGGGCGGGCAAGTCGTGGAGGAGGCAGCGCGGGGTGGGTCGGTTCTGGTGCGCTCGCTGTTTCAGCACCGCCGGCGTACAAGTAGTCCGCAAGTTCGGCCCCACTCGGGCAATACGAGGTTGTACTTATCGAGCCAATCTCGATCGATGACGCGATCACGGCCTCGGATCTTTGGTAGTATCGAATTTTCGAGCCCCTGCAACCATGTCGTTGAGTTCATTTCGGACTAGACAGACGACTGCTTGCTTTCAATGAAGACCCATGAAGCGCCGTCGAATCGTCGAACGTTTCGCGGTCCGACGTGCACGATGATGATTCGTGCGTTCTTTCCAGATAGCACCTTATCGGGAGCGTCGGTACTTCCGTGATTCCAGCTGCGGTAAGTTGACATGTTCCTGTTGAGCCTCGTTTCGTCCGTGGAAAAGATAGTCCGCTCCGCCTCTCGATACTTGCGTACCGTGTCGATGAAGTTGTTCCGCTGCTTCCGCACCGATGTCTTTTCGCCAGCCATGACATATTGGTTGGGCCCAGGACTGATGGAAAAGCCGTTATCTTGCATCGCGCGATGCAGGGTTCCACGCGACCACATATGGAGCTCATCCCTCATTGGCCAAATCACCCGCGCCTTCCCCCCCCTTCGCCCCACCGCCAGGCCCAGCCGAGGCACCCTTTGGGCCACCGGCACAACATTCCACAGCACCGCCCGGGCCACGAGCCACGTCCTCCGGAGCGTTGAAAGGCACCAGGGTGCTATCAAAGGTAGGCAACATTTGAATTTGATATTGCTCGTGGATCGCGGGCTGCAGTCTCGCCAGCTCCTCGGAAGGGACCCGCCTATTTGAGTGGTGGGTCTCGGGAGCGTCACCAGCAGGCAGCTTATCACACCCACTGTCGGTAAGTTGCGTAATGACAGACAGACTCAGGACCGTAGCCTCTGCAGTGCGCTTTGCCACCTTGCGACGCTTGATGGCACGGCCAGTGAAATACTCACGCTGAAGAAGAGCACGCACGCACAGTTCAGTGGAGCCGGCACCGGTATAGAGAACGCAGAGCGCACTGGTACGCTTGGCACTGCGGCCCGCAGGTGGAGCCGCACAACGCTCACGGGGAGCACGCTTGCGTGTCATTCTGGCACCGCACGGTACGGGAACGCCGCCATCCCGCAGGCAAAGGGAGGCGGAGGGCGGAAGAGGGTGGGGGGGGTAGGAGCAAAACTGTGGGCACGGCGTGAGCAGGAGACCGCACGCACTCGACACACAGGCGTATACCTGCAATGGGAGGGCGAGGCTGCAGACAGGCGCAGATCTGGCCGCTGCTGCATCGTCGTGCACAATTCTGACGGATCAAGCTGGTCATGAGGGCGGGCCAGTGACCCAGATCAAGCCAGCTGGCGTGCATGAGACAAAAAAAATGGCGGGCGCTTGCAATCTAACGGGAGCTCCCCGCTTCGTAATCTGTACGACTCACGAGTGACATGTCATGTTCCAGCCATGTCCATCGGCCGGCGCTTCACTCTTGGTCCGGACCGCCAGCGCCTCCCTAGCGCTCAGTTTTAACTTCTGCCTGGCTCTTAGGCTCGTCATGTACATGCTTACGGCCTTCCCTGGTCGATGACATTTCACAGGCACAAAGTGGAAGCACGACGTCGCCGAGGGCGGTAAATGTACCAGAATGTCGGCAGCCCATCATTCTTGCTCGTACGACCAAGCTGTAAAATGCAGTCCTCGCACAGGAGCGGCGCGCGTAGCCTAAACGTTTGCGAGTGCGTGGTTCTTTCTATAGTGGGACATTTGACATACGGCGCGTATGCGCCCCGTTCTGGTTGGTCTGAACATGCGTCGCTGCCAGAGGTTTTGATGCGTGAGTCCCACCTTTTGGGCTGGTCATGCGCACGCTACGGGCAAAGCGGACGCGTCCGCTTTGTCTTCTGATCCCACGCCTGTCTGTTCTCCATCAAACGCATTCCGGACGGTCCGTAGAGCAAAAACCGTTGACCCCCCTGCGGCCGTCACATTGCGTAGTGCTCGTGAGCCTCGTTGGCGGGGGTGGCTGACAAAAGCAGCGCTGTGTCGGACCACAAGCCATTGCACAAGTGTCCGCTAAACGACGGCATTAGTGGAGGGCGGATGAGAGACCGATCAGATGGCAAAGGACCATCACTGAGGTTTTCAAATGTACCCATTGAGACGAAGCGGACGAAGCGGACCGTCTTAGACGATCCGCGACCACGTCCGACTTTTCTGCCCCGTCCGCTTCACGAGCTCTACTAAAAATGCACGTTATCGTAATAAATCTTACGCTCTTATCAAGTGTTTCGCAATCCGGGGGGGAGCACTAACAGGATTGTCTCGGTTTTCCATCTCGTGAAGCGCGCCCCACCGTCCAATGGATCCATCATGGCACTGGCGCAGTTGAATAAGTCCCGGTGCAGTTGGCTGATGTCCCGCCACGCCCCTCTCTTAGAAAACCGATCTCGGCACGGGGGGTGGCGCCTGTACGACCTCCTACTGCGCCATCCTCCTAGTGTCGACAATCGGGGAGTGCAGCATGTCACTGTACCGCTTTCTTCTCCCACGTGTGGCAACGCAGGGGCTAGAGTGAGATGGGTTCGAATGGTAGGGCTCTTGGAGATAATCGAGTGCTTCGCCACCAACCTGAGGCCGCCTTGGCAGCCTGCAGAGCAGTCACACGCCTCCAAATGCGCAGTGAAAGGCGATGTGTGGCCGCAGACGGACCGTTTGCCCCGGCCACCGCCGCACGACGCCGCAGCATTGAAGCGGAGAGGCCGAGCATCCCCGTCGCCCGGTTCGATTCTAGATGCTCCTTCACGCGCAGTGTGAATCGTAAATTCCCCCCAAATCTCACGTCGTGCAGCCACCTGCACTGCCCGCATCTTGGCCGACCTGGCTCATTCCATCTGAGCAGCCAACAGGGGACTCCCCTGAGCCTTAGCGTCGTTTGCGCGCTTTGTAACACCCGCGATGCCACGTGGCCGGTCGTTCGTACTTTGAGAGATCGGAGCCGTCAAAGAAAGCGCCTGGGAAGACGATGGTCATGACATAGGCTGGGTCCGAGGAACGCAGCGGTCGCGTCGACGGTCGAAGTGGGTGACAGGGCTCACGAGGGAAGACTTTGTCTTCCGGTACTGAGTTTTTGCCGGTCGATTCCGCCAAAGGAGCTTCTCTCTTCCGACTATTTACCCTGCTCGGGGCACACCAGAAGCCTCAGAACATGCTGGCACTCATATTCCAGACGGTGCGGCATCAGAGGGGCCAAATTCGAGGCGAGACGGGCGTGTGTCACCAAGGCGAGCCACGAGACAGGCTGAAAACAAGGGTGAACGAGTGCCCGCTGCCAAAAACGCGGCGGCAGATGTCTCAACACCGCAGATAGGAAAACGCGGAGAACCAATAGGCTTTGGACACGAATGTCGCAGGCAGCGGGCACTTCGCATTCGAGAGCGCCGCGCTCGCCAGCCCCTACAGCAGGGCATGATCGATTCAGCCCTGCCAACACCACGTCGTTGTAAAAGATTGTAAGGGACACGGACAGGGATTTCGTGTCCCTGTCGGGTTATACAAGTGACACCGACTCCTATTGGATCCGGGGTGCTGACTCCGGGTTAGCCTGAGTTGGATGCCGCATCACAATGAGTCAGCGTGGCGTTGGATGGCCCCACGCAGTACCAGGGTGGTCAGCGTCTCTGCAGCTTCCACAAAAAGGATGGACGCCGTTGTGGCAGTTGTTTGATGCCCAATTATTGTTTTATGCTGGTTCTGTGACTTGAACGCGGGCCTGTGCCTTCGACGGCGATCCTGCTTTTATCTAGGTTCTTTTCCCATAGGACTATTGCCGTGAAGACTGTGCTGCGCGTTGAATAGGGCACCAGCCGGCAGGCAGTGACAGTGGTCCGTTCTGCTGGGGCGCTACCCGGGAGCGGTGCCAGCGGCGGCAGTGGTGGCGGCGGGGAAGGGCCGTAGGTCAGAACGGCGCACAAGTCCATCGGCCTTGTATTTGACATTGTCACCCAGTATTGTCGGCCCATGGAGGCCCCTAATACTTGATGGAAAGCACGCAAGCATCATGTTCTGTAGTGACGCCGGGACGCACAATGGTCAAATGGTCTCCGACAGCCTCCAGGACGAAAAGAAACGGCATGTACAATTTTATATTGGACCCGCCTTCCACACTGCAAAACTTCCAATGTGTTGCCAACCTCCAAAAGAAAATGGTGGTTGCAGAGAGAAAGGAGGCAGAGGCGACGACACGGCACAAAATTGAAGTCGGATTGGCTGTTCGACAAGCCGCGATCGAACTATTGGCTGAGAATTTCCGCCAGTAATCTTGCAAGCCAATCAACGTGTCTTGCAGGAATCACGCAGAGCCATTGCAACGCACAATGATTTTTGGGCCACTTGCTTGGTCCGGAAGAGGACAGAAGGAGGGTTTAGGGCCTGACCAGTGATTTCTCATGACATCAACAAGCTTCTTCAGATTTCTTGAGATTCTGATGTGCGTTTCCAGTGTGCAGAGCTGCATGAGGAGACTGTTTAAGGAACTCACATGAATCCTTGCCTTTCCATTGGTCCACGTACGCAGTTGAATGATTGGACCCACTTTGCAACCGCCATTTTTTGGAGGTCAGCGATAGCATGGAACTTCATTGTAAATTTACACACGAAACCTAAATGGACAGTGCCCCCTATTGTGATTGGCTGTCAGACGAGTCGGCCTTTTCTTGGACTGAGTGTCAGCTTACAAGCGCTTGACCGTCGAATTCGTGCATATTTTTCTTGTCGACATTCGGGTTCGTGTTTGTCAGAAACGACCCGATTAAGTTCACCTCCAGCGCACCTTCGATTGGGCGAAATCAGTGTGTAGCGTACGCCCTTGAGTAATGCAAAGTCAAGCGTTTGGGTTTATACCTGAAAGATGTACACGCGAATACGCTTAAGGAAAAGCACGCTTGAAAACCCCTGCCGTTGATCATCACTTCAAGTGCCATCAAGTGCGGTAGGCCCCGCACTGGAGCGATCGAGTCGGGCTCAGTCATAAAGCAGGGTACCTGAGAAGCGTGACAAATATATATATGAGCAATGACTGTACCAGAAGAGCGGCCCCAACAGCAATTGCTTTACTGAGTAGGGTCGCTCAGAACGTCCAGGTCTTCGTTGAGGGCGGCGATATGGGCGCCACCAGGGCCTCATTTGGGCGTCGTGCGCCCCTAACGCCGCAACTCAAAAGGGCGTCAGCAATTCGTCGCGAAGAGAAGACTTTCAGGTGGGTCTACATGATTCAACAGGTGGCGGCTGTGCCAGGGATGTGGGTCGATAAATATCACGCGATAATGACAGTAACAATGTCGCAAAATCGTCGAAGTCATGCCAGCACGCGCTGATAATGATAGTCCGTGGGTCACGTGTTCGTGGTTGATTTGAATAAAGTACATGTCATGCAGCCAGTGGAACACCCGCATCCTGAACTCGCTGTCACTGTCTCAGTCGGTCTTAGCCTGCAGAGCTCACCTGCCTGGCTCTTTTGGCCAAATTTCATCCATGAAGGGTACAGCAGTGACTGGATCTAGCCCACCTGCGTTTTCTCTGGGGCACCAGATGGCACGGGTGCGCAGTCTCTGTCTTGTGGACTCATTTTCCGCATGTTCGGAAACGGAAATGTCCCGGACATGTCCCCACGTGTCATGCGCCCCCCTCGATCCCGTTCCTAACACATAGTCCATAACACACGACCAAGGGAAGGCTTTCTGGGCTTGTTGGCGATCAGCGCCGAAGTGCCCAGCAGGGGATCATCCACTCAGTGTGTCCTCAGTGTTCAGACCTCTGTAGGCAGATGCAGGCACGCGCTGCCCGTCAATGTCTCGACGGCGGTGGCCTTCACCGCGACTCGTGGTAGCTCTGCTTCCTGTCCCCTCCTCCGTCTTACCATTGTACGCGTGTGCTCCTTGCTCCTCCCGCCTAACTCCATCCCGCCAGCACGACTCCCCTTTCCCCCACCCCCCGTTGGGACTCCTCGGGATGGCGCCCTCCCCCAATTTCAAGCTGGACACTGACAAGGCGCCGAAGTACGTGACGACGGACGGCAACAGGATGAGCTGTGGGGCACCAGATTGCCACTTCAGCATCTACAAGAACATTACGCGGCTCGCTGATTTTGCTGTACACGTGCCCGAAGGCGCTTTCATAGAAGCCAGCTATCCTGGCTGATATCGTCGTCGCGAGCGGGACCGGTGCCGCCTGTGTGGGGCAACCAGCCGTACAACAAGCAAGCCCCCAAGATTGCCTCAACTTCGCTACATCAATGTTTCGTTCGTGCATGCCGTTCGACCAGTTTGACACCCCCCATTGGCGAAAGTCACTGGCGGGCATTCCGGGCGGGCGGTTTGCGGGGTCTGTGCATTGTCGGAAAGTTGGCGGGGCGCTTTTGCTGCAATCTGTGGTGATCTTTGTTGCAGCCGTGGGTGCAATCTTGGGAGGCGCGTCCACCGTGCCCTGCTCCATCGGCGGTTTTGTGGACTCGACGTGAGGAGTCGTGTACAACGTAGTCCTGTACCTTCCCGAACCCTACTTTGTGGCGTCTTTTTGCCTAGGGGCTGAGGCGGTGTCCGCAAGCAGCCTACGCTCTCACTTGCTGGCCACTCCTCTCGCCGCACGCGTGTTTCGGTTCGACTTAATTCAGGGCGCGGCGCGCTTCAGCCGTGAGGTATACGTGGCAAGTCGCCAGCTGCTGGCCTCTTGCTCGGACAACCCGGAGGTGATGCAGTCATTGCGGCGGTTGGCAGTTGACAGCGACATGGCGCTGTTTGCGTACGGTTGCGCGGTGAACGCCGTCAACCCTGTGGGTAAGGACTTTGCGGCGATTGAGCCGTTTCTCGCCGCCCGCATCACCGCGGTCATTATCATTGTCTTCTTCACGGGGAGCACGCCTGCAATGGCCATGCTGTCGGCAACGTGCAGCGGCTGCGGAAGGCGGTCGAACGCGTGCCGTACCTGCAGACGTACAGAAGGACGCGCTGCGTCGGAGAGACGGCATCGATTGCGTCTGTGGTAGGCATCATCGGCGCCTTGCGGAAAACGCTGTCGGATAACATTCACATCCGACCAGGGGTCGCTATCCCTGCAGCCGTGACGGCGGCAGTGAACGAGCCTGACCCGCTCGCGGAAATGGGGAGGGCCCTTCTTTTCTTGAAGATGCTATCCGAGTGCATTGCTACTGTTGAGGGGGAAAGTGCCCCTCTGTAAACTGTTGCCGGTTTGTTTTATGCCCTGCGCTTGTGTGTTTCCTGCTGCTTCTATAAACTGCCAGTGGAAACTCGAACTGCCATACAGGCGGCGATTGCCGCTCGGTACAGTTTGATTCACGATCCAATGCTGGCGCTGGCGTTATATTCGGAACCTTTTTTGGTTGGGGGCGCTCATGCGGGGTGCTGCTTTGGAGTGGAGTGGCAAGACGTTGTCTTTTTTTTGCGGGAGGCGGGCATGAATCGCTGTACAGAAGACGATGTCGAATATCGGGCCCGGCTGTCGGCTGACCTCGCCTCCTTTCTGGCGCACGTTGAGTCCCTGCCGTTCGGATCTGATGGGGTGGGGAGGCATCCATGCCACTGATGGCGCCTGCACGGAGAGGCCTTCTCGACCCTGCGACCGCTCGCCATGGGCATCCTGCTCTTGCCTCCGTCGGCGGCGGGCAGGTAGCGGTCGTTTAAGCTCTTTGACAGGGCCTCAAGGCGGCTGCGTAACCGCCTGTCGCCCACCAAGGCGGATTTGCAGACCCCCATTGGATTCATTTCGGCACAGACGGACCGTTTGGAAGTCGTGCGCGCGTACCGGCGCACTCACCTGGAGCTTGACCTGTTGGTAGAGCTGAGGCTGGTGCTTGTTGATGCGGCCACTGGCGCGGCGGCCGCTGCCGGCGGCGTGGCCGCCTCTGCGGGGGGCCTGGCAGGGGAGGCTGAGATGGACGGCGAAGGTGCGGCGGCGGGGGACAGCGGGGCAGGCGTAGAGGGGGGCTGCGAAGCTGAGAATGGGGGGACTGCCTTGGGGATGCAGATGGACGCGGAAAGCTCGGCTGAGGAGGAAAAGCCGCCTGTTGTTGAAGGGGATGAAGCGACCGAGGATCCGGGCACAGAGGAGTTTGACTCTGTTGTGCACAATGTGCTGGAGGGCTCGTAGAACGAGGACGAGGTAGTTGGCGGGCTGGTGGGGTGGGCCTTAAGGTATATCTCATGCACTAAAACCTGTCCCAAAAAAGATGTGGGGGCGTCGGAACTGGTCCTCCAGCAGCCAAAGTCCCTCAGAGGACAGATATGGGAGTTCCGGCGGTACTCCGAAAAAAAGGGGCTGCAAGTGCGAGAAGCGCCGGAATGCGCGTGGGTCGCGCGACACTGGTGAAGCGCTGCGTCCGGTGTCCAGCTCAGCAATAGCCGTTGCAACAATGATCCAGCTGATACATACGGTCCACTCAAACTGATAGGGCGGATCAAGCCGGCTGGCTTGCATGAGACGAAAAAAAAAAAATGCATTCAAACGGTAGCCCCCGCTTCATATTCTGTGCGACCAGATATGGCCGAGTCCAAGGGCCGGCGCTTCACTTTCGGTCCCGACCGCCAGCGTTTCCGCAATGCTCAGTTTCGACTTCTGATAGGCTGTAAGGCTCGTCATGTACATGCT
>Ga0114957_1003300_pt1 | contig 14657 bp, 14 predicted proteins | sample BantaG_FD_87175 | JGI IMG/M metagenome (GOLD analysis project Ga0114957, IMG submission 87175) | Marine algal microbial communities from Bantry Bay, Ireland - BantryBay_4 metaG | ecosystem: Host-associated > Algae > Red algae > Unclassified | place: Bantry Bay, Ireland | collected 2014-11-21 | reverse complement strand
TTCTTTAATAGCTTTAGCTATTGAATAAATTTCTAGGGAAAAATAGCGAAAAAAGATGCCTATAAATTACCCGATTAATTAACGCTTGGCACTTAGGAATGCGAACTAAATAAATAAAAATTGAAACATTGAAATCAATTCAACGTAAAAATCATAGAAACAAAACAATCACTAGAATTATAAATTATGCCAATCCCCCGTTTTCCCATAAAATCAGCCTTTGTTGATTCTACTCAATACTTAGATTTCATCAAGCAATCAATTGAATATTATTTCCTTATACTTCAAGACAAAATAAAAACTCTTCGAAGGAGAAAATTCTCCCTTATTTCCAATTCTATAGTTGACCTATACAATGATTTAATCAGTTTATATTATCGAATTAAATTACAATCTGATCATTGTAAAACTTTATTAGAAGCAATCGCAGATTTGGATATCGTAGATTCTTACTCTCATCCTCAAATATCAAATTTGTCAGATGTGTCTAAAGAATTAACTAGTGAGTTTTTCTTTTTGCAAAGAAGATATTATAGTTCGGTTCAAAAACAAATAGTAATTAATGCTTAATTAATTACTATTTATTTTAATCATTTTTTTTTCAAAAAAGCTTCCAATCGCTCCTTTGTATTCTCCCTCAAATTCATATAGAATAATGAGTAATCATAATTATGATAATTTCCGCCTGGCAATAACATCATTCTAAATTGTCGATGCTTCGGTTTTGAAATATACAAATATCCATCCTCGCCACATCTTGTAGAAACTTCATTTCTATAAATAGAAGATAACCTTGCCGCTTCAATTTCCGCCACTTCTTTATCCAGCAAACTATCTAATTTAAAATTACTTTTTACATATTCATTATTGACTGCACCCGAATGTTGTGACGCATCCACCAATTCATTATCTGATTTCCAAGAAATCGGATTAGTCGAAAAGGTCGCTAGATTGGCTCGTTTTTTCCACTCCCAAGTTCCGTCCTTTTTGCCTGTTCCGACATCTCGCCGAGAAAAAGGAAGTTGAGTTCTATCGAGTACCGTAAGTGGTTTAGCTCCATTGATGTAGGTATCGTAAGCAATTACGCATTGTGTATCGGTCGCACTTTGGCTCGGTTTGATATTTTTTAAATCCTCTTCAAATTTCACTTTTGGAAACTCAAAACCAATCGTGTAGGCTGCCACCATTCTTTTCACCAAATCCGTTTGATCAATTTTATCTTCCAATAATTTGATCGCATGAACTGTCCCTTGACTATGACTTGCGATAAAAAATGGTCGCCCATCATTTAGATGATTGATAAAAAAATCAAATGCACGAGCCACATCAGAATAAGCAACATCAAGAGCTTTTTGCCCATTTTTTCCTCCTTCCAAAAAAGAATAAAAAGTTGCTTGTCGATAGCGAGGTGCAAAAATTCTGCAACATGAATTAAAAACTGAAGCTTGCCCTGACATGATGATTTCGTCCACAATCGTATTCGCCACAGGATGACTCAAAGATGCATTCCAATTCTTATTTCCAAAAAAAGTAGTTGGGTGTATAAAGAAAACATCTGCTTTTAAATCTTCCAATGTTGCCTTTTCTACTCCTAGCGGAACGAAGCTCGATTTGTTTTCTACCTCAGGATGTGCTGCCCAACTTTGACGACTAGAATAATTTGGAGGGGATGGCAATCGGTTTTCATTAAAGTCTTTCGATGGTCGAACCTGTTTTGCAAAGCTTACCCATTTCCCCACTTTTTCCGCTTTGTTTTTTACCTTCGAAATCTGGGTTTTAATATTTTTAAATATACTCATTTACATTTTTTTCCATCGTCCAAAAATACTTTTCGTGCGACACTTTTAAAAAAAAATAATTTACACATTTAGAAAGGAAATGTTCAAGCTTTAAAAGTATTTTGATTAAATTCAGTCGATTTTTTATAGAAGTTTAACGCTTTAAGAAATTTAATACATGAGAAAATTATCAACCAATCTTTTTGTAGCATTAATGTTAATGTTAATGTTAATGTTACTCTTCCCTTGTTTCGTTCAGTCGCAAACTGATGCTAGGATTTATGACATCATCGAAAATTCCTCTGCGGAACGAATCGAAAAAGATATTCGTACCCTAGCTAATTTTGGCACTCGACATACTTTGTCTGATACAGTTTCCCAAACCCGTGGAATCGGGGCAGCTCGTCGTTGGATCAAAGCGGAGTTTGACCAAATTTCAAAAGACTGTGGCAATTGCTTGGAAGTTTTTTATCAAAAATCACTCGTGCCTGCGGAAGGTAATCGAAGATTTGACAAAGATACTTGGGTCGTCAATGTGGTGGCAATTCAGCGAGGAACGGATCACCCGAATCGATATATTATTATGTCGGGTGATATTGATTCTCGAATTTCTGATCCTTTGAATGGGAAAGATGATTCGCCCGGTGCCAATGATAATGCTTCGGGCATGGCGGGAACAATTGAAGCTGCCAGACTTTTGACAAAATATAAATTTAAAAATAGTATCATCTACACAGGGTTGTCTGGCGAAGAGCAAGGACTCTTCGGAGGCAAACATATGGCAAAAGTGGCGAAGGAGAAAAAGTGGAACATTATAGGGATTTTGAATAATGATATGATCGGAAATATAAAAGGAATTGATGGGGTGATTGACAATCGAAGTTTCCGAATTTTTTCTGAACCGACACCTGTTGACTTGAATGAACAACAACGGATTTGGCATCGGTTTTATGGTGGTGAAGTGGATGGGCCTTCTCGACAATTGGCTCGCTATGTTCATCGAATGACTTCGACGTATATGCCAATGATGAAACCTAAAATGATTTATCGATTGGATCGGTTTGGACGTGGTGGTCATCATCGTCCATTCAATGATGAAGGTTTTGCGGGGATTCGAATCATGGAAACACATGAAAATTATACGCAACAACATCAAGATATCCGAGAAGAAGATGGCATCAAATATGGCGATGTCATCGAACATGTCAACTTTGAATATGCTTCAAAATTGACTGCGGTAAATGCTATTAATTTGGCGGCATTGGCTTGGGCTCCTCCTGCGCCTGAAGGTGTGATGATCGGTGGTGCGGTGCAACCTTCGACGACTTTGCGATGGACTGAAGTGAAAGATAAGGATGTGATTGGTTATAAAATTTATTGGAGAGATACAACTTCACCGCAATGGCAATATTCAAGATTTGTAGGAAAAGTCACGGAGCATACTTTGAAAAATGTGGTGATTGATAATTATTTGTTTGGAGTGGTGGCAGTTGGGAAAGATGGACATGAGAGTTTAATTTCGTATCCGACGACACTTATTCCTCGCCGTAGAAAATGAGCATTTTTTATACTCTGATCTTTTTTATGACTATGAGAAAACATATACCAAATGACAAATTCAAATTTTAACACCTTAAAACAACGGCTAATTTCCTCCGAGGATTTTAGCGAAACTTTCGATTTCTTTTTTCAAAATTTTGCAGAAGATGCTGCCTTTTATGATAGAGGAATTATCTCTAAAAATGAGATACTTCTCATAGTTATGGAAGAAACTGGGGAAAGTTTCTACGGAAAAAATTGTGAAGTTTCCAACTACCGAATGACCGAAATTATGGAAGAAAATTTTGTCCATGGTACTTGTTTTTTAGATGGAAATATAACTTTGGTCTTGTATTTTACTGATCTAAATATTGGACTAGCATCCATCAGCAAGGGAGGAGCAATGTTTGATTTTGTACGTTTGAAAGCAACGGAAATTCCGAAAGGATTAGACATTCAATTTTCGCAAAAGAAAAATAGAACAGTAAATTAGTGGCCAGTTTTCAGGAGGCAGTAGCTAACTGCTTACTAAAAAACTGTTTACTGTTTACTCTTCAAGTCCACCACTTTTATTTTAAAAATCAAAACGGAATTGGCTGGAATATTTATTTTACCTTCTCGAATTTCACGAGGACCATAAGCCAATGCAGAAGGGATGAGTAGCCAACCTTCACTTCCTTTTTTGAATTTTTTCAAACCTTCCTCCCATCCTTGAATAGCTTTTCCTTTTCCTAAAATAAACTCAAATGGTTCTGCTCTTTTTCCAAAAGAATCATCGAAAACAGTTCCATCAGTTAATTGACCTTTGTATTTTACTTCAATAAAATCACCTGTCTTTGCAGTTGATCCTTTTCCTTTTTTTGTCAAAACGTAGCTAACTCCCGAAGGCAATCGCTTGGTTCTTAATTTATTTTTAGCAGCATATTTTTGAATGATCTTTTTGTCTGTTACGAATTGTTCTTTCTTTTTTTCTTCAAATCGTTGCCGCTCTTTCACCTCCAATTCTTTCATATATTGATTGTATTGTTTTGAATTCATAATATCTAACAATACAATTTCATAAATCAAATCTGTATTTGCGGGAATGATATCGACTATCCCACTTTTCCCATAACCCAATTTTGATGGAACAAATAGTTTGCCTTTACTTCCTGCTTGGAACTCTTGCAAACCAATATCCCAACCTCTGATTACTTGTCGATGACCGATGCGAAAAACAAAAGGAAAATCTTCTTCCGAAACATCAAATTCGGTTCCGTCGAGTAATGTTCCTCGATATTTAATTTTTACATAATCGCCTACTTTCGCCTTTGCGCCTTTGCCTTTTTCTTCAATTAAATAAAAAACACCATCGTCCGTTGATTTAGGATTCAGTTCATTTTCTTCGAAATACGTTTTAATATCTTGAGAAAAAATTGGATTGGAGAAGCCAATAAAAGATAGAATAAGTGCAGCTAATAACCATTTCATATTTTAAATAATTTAGATTTTAATGTTTACTTTTTTAAGAACGAAAAACATTCCAAATAGGTACTTTTGGGCAAAAGGATTGGTTATTGTTTCGTTAAATAGTAGCGGGACTTTCCAAGTCCCGTATCCTTGTATTTCCTTTTTTTGATTTCGGGTGTTTGGTTGTTCGGGTGTTCGGGCGTTTGGGTGTTTGGGTGTTTGGGCGTTTGGGCGTTTGTGTTCGGGACTTGGAAAGTCCCGCTACGACGATTCTTTAGCCTTTAAAATTTAAAACCAATTGCTTCTTTTCTTTCTCTAATTGTCTCATTTTTACCACCAAATCTTTGTTATCCATTTCTAATGTTCCAATCAATCTGCTTGCTCGATCTTTGACTGAAACAATATTGGACAAAGCATTTCGGATGCGCTGTTGCACCACCCAATCAGAAATTAAATTATCAAAAAAAATGTCGATAAATCGAGTGAAGGAATCCAAATTTAAAGAAAGATTTAACTGACGAGGATTATACACATCTCGCAATTCATTTTCAAAACGATTCAACAAATGTTGTGCTTTATGCAGTCGAGCACGCGCTCGGTCGATATTCGAATGTTTTACATAAGTCGTCATTCCACGTCCGCCCATCATATCCCAATTTCCCCAATTTCGAGCATTCCGCAAATAACTTTCCATCTCTGCCAAAATCACAATCACATCTTTTCCAGCATCCAATGCCTCTTTAATTTCTCTTTTTAGATGGCGACTGGCATCAATTTGCTTGGCGATGGTTAAGATTCGCATTCCCACAGGAGTCCCACTTTTCATCAAATCATTTTCTCTTTTTTGAATCATCATTTCTGCTTGCGCAGGAATGTCTTGCAATTTTTTTAATTTTTCTTCCAACACACCTTTTTCGTATTCCAGCAACTTCAATGATTTTTTATGTTCATTTCTTTTTAATGCCGCTTGCAGATATTCTTGCCGTTCTATGTCAAGTTGTTCTTTTTTACTTCCAAGTACTTTATGAAAAAGACCTTTGAGACTCAGACTCTCCAACTGCTTTACATCTTGTCCATGCTTTTCCAAAATTTTTTCAAACTTATCCAATTCTCGATAGCCACTTTTCAGTTGAGTATCTAAATTTTTCAAGTGCTTTTGAATGCGTTCAAAATCTTGATATTTGTTGAGTACTTTATTTAATTTTTTTTGAAAATCTTCCATTAGTTTTTTCCAACTTTATGTTTTTGTAAAATATAATCTAAATTAGCTTTTTTTAGAAAAAAAAATAAATATGGCTTTAATAAAACCCGTAAAAGGAATTTCTCCCACCTTCGGCAAAAATGTTTTTATAGCAGAAAATGCCACTATTGTTGGCGATGTCGTGACTGGCGATGATTGCAGCATTTGGTTTAATGCAGTTCTTCGAGGAGATGTCAATAGTATCATCATTGGCAATAAAGTAAACATTCAAGATGGCGCAGTTATTCATTGCACCTATCAAAAAACGAAAACGATTTTGGGAAATAATGTTTCCGTTGGTCACAATGCTATTGTGCATGGTTGCCAAGTTGCTGATAATGTTTTGATCGGAATGGGTGCAATTGTGATGGATGATGCGGTGGTGGAATCTAATGTTTTGATTGCAGCAGGTGCAGTTGTTTTGGAAAAAGCGCATTTGGAATCTGGGTTTATTTATGCAGGTGTTCCTGCCAAAAAAGTGAAAGCATTGACTCCCGAAACCTTTCAACATTATATCGGTAGGATTGCGGATAATTATGTGATGTATGCGAGTTGGTTTACCCCCGACCCCTAAAGAGGATTTTTGTGTATTCTTTCAATTAAGTTCATGTTCACAATTATTCATAGTTATTTCGGATTCTTTTTTCATCATATTTCATAAAAAAATCCTCGATGTAACACAGGCTATATCTACGTTTTTTTATTTTATCTGATAAAAAAATAAGCTCAAAATAACTTATGAATAATTGTGAACATAAACTTAAATGAATATTTTCATTAATTTAAAAGAATACTACTATGAAGATTGGGGAACTATTTTTTACAAATAGTTCCCCAATCTTTTTCAAAAGAAGAATGTCAAATCAATGAAAGAAAAATAAAAATTGAAAGGAAATCAAAAACTCCCTTTAGGGGTCGGGGGTTCTACCTCCTCCTCCTCGAATCAATATTATACGCCACCATCAATCGATCATATCTTTGTCCAAATGGTCGAAAATAAGCCAAGACTGTATATTGATTTTCTGTCTCATACCAATCTCCTTCTAGCTCGCTGAGGTTTGGAACTTTTTTCCCTTTTTGGGGAACAATTGCATACTTGTAATTATAGAATCCCTGCTTCAAAGTTACATCCGCTACATAAGCTCGAACTGCTTCTTGGTAAGTCATTTTAAATTCATCTTTAATTTGCCAATCCGTCATCGCTCCAAAAATATAAACATCGTCATCATAAAATGGCTCATTCCTTTTTATTGAAAATAATACATTGGCATAATCACTTTCAATTCCATTGGCTAATCCATTTTCCCTACTTTGCCTCGCCAAAAGTTCTAACTTTGTATCTCGTGCTTCTTCAGAATCATCCTCTGAAAATGATAAATTTGTTCCATTATTGTTATTATCCATGTTTCCAATTACGTAGTTTCCGTTGATGTCTCTTTGGTTATACTTTAAAGTGTATGCTCTAGTTTCATCAGGAATTAAAGTAACATCATAACCATCATTATATTCCTCAATTCCACGTACTCCATTTCCTCGATACTGCAAGGAACGCAAATCAAAAAAGCGAAATTCTTTCCCTGCGAGAAATGAGATTTTATCCAAAAATTCATATTTCAATTCGTTCCCACTTATGTATTGAGGTTCAAGTCCAGCGATGGCATTGTCCCATCTTCCATTTTGCAAAACAGTTACAGTCACTTCCTTTCGAGGATTATTGATTTGAATACCTTTATGTAAAATGACAAAATCTATTTCCTGATGGGTTTGTCCTTTTTTTACAATAGAAGACCGATTGGCTGAACCTCGCACACTAAACGAGGGTTCGACCACCATAAATCGTCTGCTCAAAACCAAAAATTTATCATCTTCATTATCATATACTTTCAATAAGTAATTTCCAGATTTGCTAAATTGAAAATCCTCATTTGGAATCGTCACTTCATAATGAGTGTAATCAACTAACGTCCTGATTGAAAATTCTACATTTTGAATTCGCTCTTCATTGAAACCTACCATGAATTCTATTGGAGTCAATTCCGAAGGAGTCCAATCGGCATTGCAATGAACAACGGAATATATATATTCTCTACTTTCCCCTTTCAAATCATCAAATGATAAACTCAACGCACCACTTCCTAATTGAATAATAGGATTACTAATAATTAACCCTGGAGGATGAAGAGTGACTGATTTAATGTAATCGACATAAGTATAATTATCAAAAATAAGATCGGCATCTGCTTCATCATCTTGCGCCAAAATGTAAGTTGAACTAACTAACAAAAGAAAAATTAAGTATATATTTTTCATCGAGAATTTTATTTGTTTTTACTTAGAATTACTCACAAGATGACTTCGAGTCACCTTGTGAGTAGGAATACTCATTTTATAAAACTAGTTTAGATCATATTTTATTTTGAAAAAAATCAAAAGAAAAAGTTAACTCAATTTAAGGGATTTTTAAAATTACTTCTCTACTTTTCCTTTTTAGAAATTTACCTGAATTTTTATTTTTCAAAAAATCAATTTATGACTATCAAAGAAATTCTACTTTTTCCAATGGCATTTTTTTATATCTATGCTGGATATTCACATTTCAAAAAAGCATGGTTTTTTCATAAAATTACTCCTCCCGCTTTGCAGCCTTGGAAAAAATCAATTAATACAATTGTTGGTGTTGCCGAAATTGTAGGCGGAATTGGCTTGCTCCTTCCCCCTACTCGATCGGCAGCAGCAATTGGAATCATCTTATTATTGATTGCTGTTTTCCCTGCCAATATTTATATGGCAACGTCAAAAGGAGCTGGTATGAAAATCAAAAGTTGGTTTCTTTGGTTGCGACTTCCTTTGCAATTAGTACTGATTGCTTGGGCGTATTGGTATGTTTAAAATGAATATCGATCAAGGACTGTCCAATGTCCAACTACATGATTGTTACTAAGCTGGACATTGAATATTCCTTGTTCATTATTGGTTATTCGTTCTCCTTACCCAAAAACATTTTCCGTATCCTTGCTACTGTCAAAAACCCGAATCGCAATCACTTCCGCTTCGGCAGTAATTTCTCCATCAGATTTTGCGATGCAAGACATCACTACTTTTCTACCTTTGATTTCTTTGACCATTGCTCGTAGTTCGATCGGTTTGGTATTGGAAGTTGGTTTTAGATATTTTACAGATATAGTTCCTGTTGCATATCTGTAAATTGGTTCGCTCTCCATCGAGCGATTCTCAGCTTGATAAGTGGCAGCCATTGCTGTACACATTGTATGACAATCAATCAATGTTGCCAAAATACCTCCGTTCAAAATCCCTTTCCAACCTTGATATTTCTCTTGCGATTCCCAAATACAAACTGATTCGTCGCCTTCCCAATAGCTGCTTATTTTTAATCCTTCGTGGTTATTTTTGCCGCAGCCAAAACAAACATTACCTGGCATGTGATCTTGGAAGTAATCTTTTTCTTTCATAATTTTTCTTTTTAAAAGGGGTCAGTTTTCAGGTTAGTCGCTGACTACTAAGTTCATGTTCACAATTATTCATAAATTTTAAATTGCAATCCTGCATTCTCTTCTAATCTTTGTAACAATACATTTCCAAATGCAACGGAAGGTGTTAACATCCCCGCAACCTGTGGTGTTTTATTTTTATCCAAAGCCAAACATACCGCACTTTCCGCCAACATTTTACAAGTAGAACCATAGCCTGGATCTCGATCGCCCGTCACACTTCCTTGCACCAAAGTTCCATCTGCTAATTTTCCGATGAGCAACATTTTGTAAAAACCACTTTCCCGTTTTTCCTTCGTTGGACCTTCTCCAGGTTTTGGCAAAAATCGGTTCATCGTATTTCTCATAAAAGAATCAGGTTTGGCAGACATCATCAAACCTGTTCCCATCAACAACATCATTCCTTTTGCTCGACCTGCAATTCCTGGGCCAGTCATCATCGCCTCGTCATATTGGAAATCTTTTCCATAGGGAAAATTTTGCAACGCATGACTTCGCCGAACGACACGAGTATTTATTGTTGACATAATAAAAGGTGCAATCCATGATTTTGCCTCTTTATCATATTCCACACTTTTCAAATCTTCGCCATCTTTTCCCTTTTGTTTTCCCTTCGGATTCAAACCATATGGATTAAATAAAGTGTCGTAAATTGATTTATCTTTTTCCGCTTCGACAAGTACATTGCTCAAACTAGCGTAAGTTCCGCCACTCATTTCACCTTTCATCGCCTTCACTCGAAGTTTGATTTGTTGGCAATATTCGCCCGTGAATTCTTTTGATTTTTTTTGTAAAAAATAAACTCCCATGTCTGAAGGAATCGAATCAAAACCGCAGGTGTGAACTATTCGAGTGCCATTCGCTTGTGCCGTTGCTTGATGTTGGTCAATCATTTTTCGCATCCATTGTACCTCGCCCGTGAGGTCGCAATAATCCGTATGATGTTTGACACATGCTTCGACAAGTGGCGAACCATATTGAGCATATGGGCCGACAGTTGTACAAATTACTTTCGTTCGTAGAACCATTCGTTCGAGCGTATCTATCTTTTGACTATTAGCGATGACCAATGGAATTTTTTCTGCGCCCAATTCTTTTTGAATGCTTTCTAATTTTACAGCATTTCGTCCACCCATCGCCCATTTGACAGAACCATTTTCGCCATATTTCTGCAACATATATTCAGCAACAAGTCTTCCTGTAAAACCACTTGCTCCCCAAAATATGATGTCAAATTCTCGGTTATCACTCATAATTTATTTTTATTAAAAATGTATAAAAATCGAATTTACTATTTATCAAATTAAAATTTTAATTCCGTAGGATGATTCTCCGAATCGTTTCCCATCAGGCAAAGTTCTAAGTTGTTTAACAAAAGAAGACGAACGACTTGGAAAGTCATCAAACGAAAAACGATTCGGAAAATGTCCTACGGAATTGATTTTTTTTAAGTAGAATAGGATAAAAATAGTCCTTCAAAAATTTGTCTTTAAATTCGAGTCTATTACTTATATTTGCGTTCTCAAATCAGAATTTATTTTTAATAAAATATACCATAAAAAGATGTTACAACAATTAAATAATTTACCTGCTGACGAATTACAAGAATTATACGATGCAATTCCAGTAATCACTTTATTAATTGCAGGAGCTGACGGAGAAATCGAAGGCGAAGAATTAGCACAATCAGAAAAAATTACAAGAATCAGAGGATTCTCAGGTGGCGAAATCATGCAAGAATTCTATGATAAAGTAGGGGAAGATTACCATGAACGATTGAATCGTTGGTTAAAAGTTGCACCCAAACAAACTGCTGAACGGAATGCACATCTTTCCGCTAGATTGGAAAAATTAAATCCAATTTTGGCAAAATTAACGCCTGAATTAGGCGCAGCGATGTACAAAAGTTTTACCACTTTTGCGAAGCATGTCGCTAAAGCTTCTGGTGGATTTTGGGGATTTGGAAGTATCAATAAAGAGGAAGCGGCATTGATAGATTTACCGATGCTTACTGAAATTATTTATGTTGCTGAAGAAGGAGACGAGGCTTAGTTTTAATTTTCATAAAAAAAGCTGCTACTGATTTTAATAATTAGTAGCAGTTTTTTTTTGAAATAATAACTCGTAGCGGGACTGTCTAAGTCCTGTAAATTCTGTACAATAAACGAGATTTGGAAAGTCCCGATACGAATTTTACCGAAGGTTAAAGTTTTTATTGAAACATTTTTCAATGTTATCTCTACGTTTTTTATCAAATCAATAGAAAGAATTTGTTTGTAAAAACTATTGAAATTTATTCCGAAGCGGGAGCTTAGGAAGTATGTTTTTTTATCAAAACAAAAAAGAGTAAATATTTCCTCTGAAACATTTACTTTTGCGGAATAATCACAACTTTACATGGAAAATAACGAGAACCTACTAGGTGTCATTTCTACCCTTTTACGATGGCGAAAACCTATCCTAAGAATTTGTTTGATTGCAGGAATTGGTACTGCAATCATCACACTTTTCCTTCCTAATTATTATCAATCTACGACTACTTTTTATGCAGCGAGTCCTGACTTAGGGAAACCTGAGGCAGTCGGTGAAATAGAACGAGATCGAGATATTTATGGAGAGGATACCGATAATGATCGGTTGTTGACGATTGCTCAATCGAATGAAATAGTTAGTTATTTGATTGCAAAGTTTAAACTTTACGAGCACTATGATATTGATCCGAGCAATCGAAAATCAAAGGATAAAGTGCGAAAAAAATTCCGTAGTTTGTATAATGTTGAAAAAACAAAATATGAAGCAATCGAAATTTCTGTTGAAGACAAGGATAGTTTGATGGCAGCAACAATCACAAATGCAGCTCGATATAGAACCAACGAAATGGCGCAAGCATTGATCAAAGATGGTCACCAAAAGCGAATGACTTCTCTCAAATCGACGATGAGTGAAAAGCAAAAATCACTTTATATCTTAGGGGATAGTCTTTCGAGAGTTCGAAAAAAATACCAAGTTTTTAATACCGAAACACAAGGTGAATTATTGGCTCAAATGGTTGCCAAACAACGTGCTCAATTAATTGGAACGCAAGCAAAACTAGCAGTTTTTAGAACAGGAAGAGGTGCTGCTCGGGATTCTGCCACTTATCTAAAAGCTCAACTTAAAGGTTTTGAAAAAGAAGTAGAAAGTCTAGAACAAAACTTAGCACTCTTCAATAGTGGAATGTCTTTGGTCAACGAATTGGAAGATGAGCATCAAGAAGCGAGGGAACAATTGAGTATTGATCGAGAGCGATTCAAACAATTAAAAGCCATTCACGATTCTTATATTCCAACTTTAATGGTGGTCGAAAATGGAGATGTACCTGTAGTAAAGTCTCGTCCATTTCGTTCCTTAATCGTCATCAGCGCAATCATTCTAGCTTTTATTTTGAGCTTGATTGGCGTTTTGATTTTGGAAAATTACAAGGATGTGGATTGGAAAAAACTATCTGAATAATGGTGAATGGTTAATGGTGAACGGTTAATATCTCGTTCGTAATTAACCGTTAACCATTCACAATTAACCATTATAAAAAGTGTTTGCAAAACTGCTAGGTATATCGACAGAAAGTGTTTCTCAAAAATTATTTGTGATTTTTGGAGGAGTCATTTTGTTGTCTTTATTTATTGCGGCGGCGACTAACTTTTATTTTTTGGCTGGTTTGCCTTTGTTACTTTTGATTGGGTTTGTGGCGGTGGTAGATTTTAAAAAATTATTTTTTCTTGCCTTATTTTTCATTCCGTTTTCGATAGAAATGACATTGCCAGGAGGTCTCGGAACAGACTTTCCGCCAGAGCTTTTAATCATTGGATTGATGTTCATTTACCTTTTGTATTTTATCAAAAATTTAAAAAATATAGGCAAAGAGTTTTACAAACATCCGATTACGATATTTGTAATTTTGCATTTACTTTGGACATTTATTACGACGATTCACTCCTACGATTATTTAGTTTCTGTAAAATTTTTGTTGGCAAAATTCTGGTATGTTTTCGTTTTTTATTTTATGGCAGGGCAACTCATCCGAACGACTAAGGATTTTAAAAAACTATTTTGGTGTTTCTTCTTTCCTATCTTCGCTACGATATTTTATGTGATGATTCGCCATGCAGCAACTGGTTTTTCATTTAAAGAAATCAATTATTGCGTTGGGCCATTTTATCGAAATCATGTGATGTATGGTTGTATCGTTGCATTGTTTTTACCATTCATTTGGTATGTCAAAAAATGGTATCCGAAATATTCTAAGACTTGGTGGTTTTTGATTGGAGCACTTTTGATTGGTTTGGTGGCGGTACAATTATCGTACACCCGAGCAGCTTATGTTGGCATTGCGATTGCTATTGCGGCTGTGCAAATCATTCGTTTTCGACTGATGAAAGTGGCTGTTGGATTAGCGGTTGCTATGGCTTTGGGAGTCGTCGTTCATTTGATTACTGATAATTCTTATATGGATTACGCCCCTGAATTTAAAAATACGGTTACGCATAATCAGTTCGACAATTTGATTTCAGCGACGGCAAAAGGAGAAGATATTTCAACAATGGAAAGAGTGTATCGTTGGGTCGCAGGTTATCAAATGAGTCAAAAAGAACCGTTGACTGGTTTTGGACCAGGGAATTTTTATGGTTTTTATAAAGGCTATACGGTGACTAGTTTTGAAACTTATGTGAGTGATAATCCTGAGCAATCAGGGATTCATAATTACTATTTGATGTTGATTGTGGAGCAAGGATTTATTGGAGCATTTTTGTTTTTGTTGATGTGTTTTTACTTTTTGATTCGAGGAGAAACAGTCTATCACAAAACTAAAGACCCAATGAAAAAACATATAGTAATGACGGTCATTTTGACCGTGATAATTATTGATTGTCTGCTCCTGATTAATGATATGATTGAGACAGATAAAATTGGGTCGTTCTTTTTTATTTGTATGGCGGTGATGACGAATGTGGATGTGGAATCCCCGACTACAACCCCCGACCCCTAAAGGGCAATGTCATTGACATAAGGATTTTTTTATAAAATGCCGAGGATTAAATCCTCTGTTCTCTTTCTAAAACAGGAGAGTAGTGGATTTAATCCACGGGCTTTTTTTCACAAATA
>Ga0114957_1003299_pt1 | contig 14658 bp, 16 predicted proteins | sample BantaG_FD_87175 | JGI IMG/M metagenome (GOLD analysis project Ga0114957, IMG submission 87175) | Marine algal microbial communities from Bantry Bay, Ireland - BantryBay_4 metaG | ecosystem: Host-associated > Algae > Red algae > Unclassified | place: Bantry Bay, Ireland | collected 2014-11-21 | reverse complement strand
AGGAAAGACTTAGTTTAATGCCAAGAATATTTTCTGATGAAATAGAAAATCAAATGGGGCTGAAACTGGGAGCAATAGGGCAGGGTAAACAAAGAAAAGAAGTTATCAACTTGTTTCTATCTTATCTTGAAGAGGAAAACCTAGACTTTACTCTAAGCTTTAGATCGTTATCGGATCATTTAAAAGAGAATACACTTTTTGATAAAAAGCCAAGCTTTGTACGGTTTGAAAAGCTTTGGAAGCGATTAATTTTAGAGAAAAGGGATAACCTTGAAGTCATTGCGAAGCAACTGAATACAGTTAATCCCTTTATTATTCCTCGTAATCACCAAATCGAAGAAGTTATTTCTTTGGGCAATAAGGGAGATTTTAAAAAGTTTAAAGAAATGAATGAAATCTTAAGAAAGCCATATGAGACCAAAAGTTCTGGCTACTCTTTAGCTCCAAGTGTGAATCAGAGAGTAAGAGAAACCTTTTGTGGGACTTAGTAGGAAGAGGATAGTGATTCTAAATATTTCAAAATCATATCAAACTCTAAGTTAACTTTTTGATCCAACTTATAACCACCAAAGAGTGTATGCTCAAGAGTATGTGGAATAACGGTGACTTTAAACCAAGATTTGTCTTCAGCATGATCGCTAATAGTAAGGCTTGTCCCATCAATAGATATTGAACCTTCTTTTACAATATATTTTTCAAAGTTATTTGGTGTCGTAAATTTAAAGTTCCAGTTGTCTCCGATTGTTTCAATGTGTGATATCTGGGTTGTTGTGTTCACATGGCCTTGAACAAAGTGTCCACCAAGCCGATCATTTAAACGCATTGCAAGTTCAAGGTTAACATCAGACCCCTCTTCTAATTGTCCAAGTGATGTTTTCTCAAGAGTTACGTGAACGGCTTGGCATTGAAAGCTTGACTCTGATTTTTGAACAGCTGTAAGACAAACACCGTTAACACTGATTGAATCATTTATTTCTATCTCGGTGATAAGTTTAGGACAAGCGACTTTAAAGTATTTTCCTTCTTGATTTTCTTTGATTGTTTGAATTGTTCCCACTTCCGAAACTAAACCTGTAAACATTAGTATTCCTTTAAATAAAAATCGAGTTGTAAGTCACCCGAGTCGTGTTTTTTTATATCATAAGTTCGATTATATTTTAATTGATCAATTGAAGTATAGGATTCACCTTCATAACTTTTACCTGTCCCCATAAATGTAGGAGCAATAAAAATGCTTAAGCGGTCAATTAAGTCCAATCTCATGAGATTTGAAAAAAGCTGTGCGCCTGGTTCAATAAAAATAGACTGAATGTGATTAGCTTTTTTTATTTGAGCTAAAGTACTATGCCAAAGCTTTTGGGTTGCCAGTTCTTTTTGAATAAGAATCGGAGATCTCTTTAAAATATGAGAGGGAACTTCCTGGATGCTGGATCTCGAAAGAATGATGGGAATTGGTTGTTTAAATGTAGAGTTTTCCTTAAAAGGAGACACCCTAACATTTAGCTGTGGATTATCATGAGTGAGAGTTTTTGCGCTCACTAAAATTGCATCATTTCCGGCTCTCATCCTATGGGCCTCTTGTCTTGACTCAATAGATGTTATCCATTGCGATTGACCATTAGCAAGAGCAATTTTTCCATCGAGGGTTTGAGCAACTTTTACGTGTATATATGGAAGATCAGTTTGCATTGATTTGATAAATGCTTGATTAAGCTTTTTGGCTTTTGTCTCTAAAACACCTAGTTTAATTTTAACCCCATTTTTCTTTAAGGTCTCTATTGATCGACCTTTAACTAAAGGGTTTGGGTCTTCCATTGCAATAACAACTTCCTTGACTCCACTATCGAGAATCAGCGGTAAGCAAGGGAGCGTTTTTTTATTGGTGTGGCAGCATGGCTCTAAAGTACAAAATAAAGTCGCTCCCTGTGTTGAGTCTTTACTCAAGCCTTTAAAGATATTTCGTTCCGCATGAGCTTCTCCAAAATTTAAATGTGCAGCTTTTTTTATGATTTGATTATTTTTGTATAAGAGAGCTCCGACTAAAGGATTAGGTTTTGTAAATCCATGGCCTTTGATCGCTTCATCAAGGCACTCTTGCATTAAGTTATTATAATTCATAGTTTAGAATCTTGTAGTCTAAATAATCTTTTTCTTGCTCTTGGCTTTTTTGTTCTTTGATATACTTATGAAAGGCACTGAGTGAATAAGAAGGAGCGACCCCCATCCAGTCCTTAATATTTACAGGGCTCTGACCTTCGATGATCCATCTTATGATACAAGACTGACGTATCTTTCGAGGAGTCACTGGAGATTTAATCTTTTCAGAAAGTTTCTTGAAAATTTCTTCTATGCCGCGAGGAGAAAGTCCACCTTTAATTATCTTGTGAGCATTTGCATGAAAAATAAGATGATTTGAAAGTTCATCTAATTTATATTCAGAAAGCTGCTCAATATAGAATTGGAAAAATTGAGCATCGGGTAGAGGAATCGAGTAAGGGTCCTTCTTGGGAGGAGATATAAGGACTCTTAAGCTATCGTTATTAAATAATAAGTCTGAGACTTTAATCTGAGATATCAAAGAGACTGAAAGCCCTGCATGATAAATCAAGCGTAAAAGACATTGGTTCCTAACAAGTACATATTTTTGAACTCGAGAAGTTTCTTCTTTAAAGCTTTGTTTAAGAAGCTCATTCATTTGGAAAATAATAGGGTACTTCACTGGAGATGGAGGGAGAAGTTTTTTGGGAGCGCTTGCAATATTTTTAATAGGGTTGCTTGGAAAAAGATTTTTTTCAATCAAGAAGTCAAAGAAAAGTCTTAGTGTTTGAAGCTTTCTTCTTCGTGAGTTTATCTTAGGGTATTTTTTTTCTAGAAAATTGTTGAAGTCATTAAGTACTTCTGCATTAAAGTCCTTGATTTGTTCATGAGGTATAGTTTCTAAATATTGGTGTAGGCATTCAAAATCTAGACGATAAGACTTTAGGCTGTTGTCACTTTTACCTTGATGGAGAAGGTTTTTTAGAAAGTCACTTTCCCACTTGATTAAGTTTGGTAGGTTAATCATGACTTGGGTTCAAACTCATCCTTAATACTAGTTGTATCAAAAAGTTCTTGAAAGACCGTGTCAGCATAACCTTTTTCAGATTCTTGGATTTTTTTGATCTCTTCTTCACGCTCACTTATAAGTCGTTGGTTATACTCATCAAGACCTTTGACTGAAGATGTATCATTAGCAATATGATCAAAGGAGTCTAGGGCAGGCATTTTGAACTTAGCATTTCTTTCTTTGATTTGATCAATGCTGTAGCGCCTCTTTATTCCTTGCGTTGTAATCATCTCGAATTGTTCTTCAAGGATAAGAATATTTCGAACTTTCCCTTGATCACCATTTTTACAAGTTACAAGCTCTCCATTTTTAGGAAGACCTTGTTTTTTATGAGAGTAAACCTCTTCTTCATATTTAATACAGCATTTAATTTGACCACAAACACCATTAAGTTTATCAAAGTTAATACTAAGGTCTTGGGCCTTGGCCATTTTCAAGTTTACATTTCCATATTTCGATAGAAAAGATGAACAACAAAGTTGACGACCACAAGATCCTATCCCACCAACAGCAGCAGCTCTATCTCTGACTGCAATTTGTCTGAGCTCTATTCGTATTTTAAGTTCACCAACTAAGTTTTTAACAAGCTCTCTGAAGTCGACTCGAGCCGGAGCGGTAAAGTAAAAAACACATTTTTTCCCGAATTGAGTAAACTCAACGTGGGTTAAATTCATATCAAGCTTGAGTTTATTTATCACGCGCTTACAAGTAATTTCGGCTTCACGCTCTTTTTGATAGTTTTGTACTTGCTCTTCAATATCTTTTTCGGTTGCGATTTTACTAATGGACTTAATAGGTAACATTGATTCTTGAAACTCTACTTCGTAAGGAAAAGAGTTAACATATCCAACAGTCATTCCTCGATCACTCATGGCCACAACCTTTTGGCCGTACATGATATCTTTTTGTCCATAAACAAATGGATAACTTTTTATGTGGCCAGGAAACCTGACTCTAATGAACTTGAGCTTTTGGCCTTTCTTGAAATTATGTTTATCTTTCTGAGGAGTTTTTAATTCATCAGATTGTAAGTTTTCGGACATTGGTTCATTTTATGGGCAATCGGTGTGATTGTATAGCCTTATAGAGCTGGTAGATAAAAAAGGCACGCTCAGACTTGGGGTTGTTATAAGTCATGGACTCTTGGAGCCACTGAAAGAGGTTAAGGATTCTACGCATATGTTTAGATTCAGTTTTTTCACTAGAGTACTTTAAAAATGACTTTAAAAAGTGGGCTTCATCAGAAACCTTTGAGTAGGAGCTTATAAAGTCCGCTAAAGAACTAGTGGCCAATAGCTCTTCGATATTGAAGCTTTCCTTTTCGCTGGTGAAGTCACCAGGGTTGAGAGATATTTCTTTCAGTTGATCGTTTGCCACCCTGACGTTTAGAAGCCTTGATTGAATCGTAGGAAGTAGTTGATATGGTCTTTTGCAAATAAATAATATTGAGAGTCCGTTGGCAGGTTCTTCGAGAATTTTAAGCAGCTTATTTTGGATTATCTCAGAAAAGTCTTCTGGTTTATAGATAAAACATACCTTAGAGGGGAGAAATAGCGCGCGACTTTCCTGAAAATCAAAAAGCTCTTTTAGGTCTTGAGTTTTCATGAGTTCATCTTCATTAAGATAAAGAAGATCGGGTGAGTTTAGTGGCTCGTCAAACTTTTTTGTCGAATGGATATCTTGAAGAGCAAGGAAGAATTTTTTTACAAACTCAGATGAAAAGTTTTTGCTTATGCTGATTTGACTGGGGAACTGAAAAACAGTGGCCGAACTTTGATTTTGAGATTGAAGAAACCTTGCTAAGCTCATTAATTAATTTCGTCTTTTAAGATATCAAGGATTTCTGATTGAATTTCATTAATACTCTTAGTGGCGTCAATAATGATCATATTCTCTTTTTCTTTAGAGGTCTCTAAGTATTGGGCCCTTACTTTTTCAAAGAAATCGCTATTGAGTAACTCCATCTTGTCTTTTGGAATATTCCTTTTTGTCACTCTTTGTCTTGATGTTTCGACAGGTATATCTAGATAAAAAATAAAATCAGGCTCAACATTAAGAGGAGCTATTGAGTGCAAATGTTTAACTGTTTCAACTCCTAGCCCTCTGCCAGCTCCTTGATAAGCGATAGAGCTTTCGCGGAATCTATCGAGTATGATAATCGATTTTTGAGCGCTCTCATAAAGAGGAAGGATTTTTGTTTTTAAAAGCTCTATCCTAGATGAAATAAAAAGGTTTAATTCGGCCAGAGGGTCAATCTCTAAACTTTTATCAAGAAGAATTTTACGGACTTTTTCACCAAGCATTGTGCCACCAGGCTCTCTGAATAGATGGACCTCAACGCCTAAAGAGTTAAGCGACCTTTTTAAGGTTTCTATTTGGGTTGATTTTCCAGAACCTTCGATACCTTCAAAACTAATAAGCAAAGACTTTTTCATGAATTAAAACAGTAATCCAGTGAATTTAATCAGTAAAGAAAGGAATTTTTTTAGAAGTCGAGCTCGTCCATTTCACCCTCTAGGGCGTCAGAACCTCTGAAGTCTCTATCTACTTCGTCTAGATCAGCTGGCTCATCACCAAACTCATCTTTTTCCATTGCAAGATTTCTTGTTGGGTCTCTTAGGATTTCAGGGTCATCCATTGTTTCATCTATAATTTCTTCTTCATAAGCTTCTTCTTCAAGCTCACGAGGTGAAGGTCTATTGGCTTGTCTTCTTGGTCGTGTTCTACGGGGAGGCTCTGGAAAGTCTATTTCCTCCGGCTCTTGAACTCTATATCGAGATCTTCTTGGAACTGAAATATCATCATCCGAAATCTCTTTATCTCTTGCTCTTGACCGGCTTGAATAGCTAGATCTCTTTGATTTTCTACTCGTACCTGGTCTATTGTCTACATCATTATCGTCTTCAAAATCTTCTTTGTAGCTATCTGAAGAGTCTTTGGAAGCAGTGTTTCTTGAGCGAGAATCTGAGTCAGACTTCTTCGCATTTCGTGATTGTCCCTTCTTCTTTCCAGTCGTCAAGAATAGAGGAACTGCAAGTATTATTAAAACTACAAGAGCAGCTCTTATAATATTTTGTTGGTTAAACGCAGAAGCTTTCTCTACTTTATTATTTTTGATTGGAGAGATTTTTCTTTCACCTGAAGATTGACCACTGTGACCCTTGAGGGCTTTATTTATTTTTCCATCAAGGTGCTTTTGTCTTGCAAGCAACGCCCCTTGAATAGCTGTACTCGTTCCACCACCTTCTTCTTGGAGTTGGGAGAGGTACTCTTTTGTAAAAACTTTTGATTTTTCAAATTCACTTTCATCTGGAGTATCGATATTTAAAGCTTTCTCAGGGTCTCTTCTATCGAAAACAGGGTAGTGATAAATTTTTCTCCAAGTTTTTCCTTTATCAGCAGAGATGAGGCTTTGCATTTTTATTTCACCGTCATCAAGCAAAGTTTCGATTCTCGTCTTAGAGAATGGGCCTAATTTTTGCCCAGCAATAAGAAGCATGAAGGTGCTTTGAGAGAACTCTTCTTCTTTTATCAATGGAGGTGATTGATCTTTTTCTCTTTTTTGAAATTTACGTTGTTGAAAGAAAGGTTTCCATTTCTTCGATTTCATATTACAGACGATGCATTCTGAAAGTTGTTCAGTATGGGTTGTCGCCAGCTCAATTAATTGATCTGTGTGATAAGGACCTTGTGTGTCTAGCTCATATTGAACTAGCCATAAGTCTTCACTAGAATAGTCATGCTTTCTTTTTTCTTCTTCAGAAACTTTAGAAAGCAACGATAAAAAGTCTATACTCATACCTATCCTTGATCTCTTGTGACCACCTTTTTCCATTTAAAGTGGCTTCAATTTGAGAAATCATACTGTACTATCGGCACAATTTCCCTCATATTTAATATTAACGTCTAAATAAAATAGTGACAAGATTTTTTATTTACCGATAATTTTGCCCAAGGCTTTTTTCATGAGTATTGACAAGAAAACAACAGAGGTTATCCAAGAGTTTGCTCAGCTTGATTCTTGGGAAGCAAAATACAAGAAATTGATTGAATTTGGTAAGAAATTAGGACCAATAGATGCTCGATTTAAGCTAGACAAGTTTCTAGTCAAGGGATGCCAGTCCCAAGTTTGGTTGGCACCTGAAATGAGAGAGAAAAGTCTGCACTTTTTTGCTGACAGTGATGCCCTCATTGTAAAAGGCATCGTTTCTTTACTTGTTTATGTATATAGCGGGGAAGCTCCTGAGGATATTCTAAACGATAAAGGAGACTTCTTAAGTGAAATTGGGATTACCAACCATTTATCAATGAACCGCTCCAATGGGCTCAGCTCAATGATGAAATCAATCAAACTCTATGCCACTGTCTTTCAGGCTTTAAATCAGAAGTAATTTTCCGATAAGAATATGTAAATAGGGAAAAAATGAAAATAAGACCACGTAGATTAAGATTAAATAGCTCAATTAGAGACCTCATTAGCGAGAGCTCTGTGAGTTCTAATGATTTAATTTACCCCATTTTTCTCACAAATGAGCAGGAGGGGAGGGAAGAAATTTCTAGTATGCCTGGTCAGTTTAGGCATAGTCGTAAAAGTTTAATTGAAAGTATCAAGGAATGGGAGAAGTTAGGCTTGAAGGGAGTTTGCCTTTTCCCTAAAATCGAAGAAAAAAACAAAAATAGTACAGGGAGTTTTTCTTACTCACCTAAAAATTATTACCTTGATCGAATTAAAGAATTAAAAGATAAATTTCCAAACCTTCTTTTAATGAGTGATGTGGCATTAGACCCTTACTCTTGTGATGGGCATGATGGAATTGTCGATCATAAAAGCGGCAAAATTTTAAATGATGAAACCTTAGAGGTTTTATCAAAGATGAGTATTGCTCAAGCGAAAGCTGGAGTAGATATTATTGGTCCTTCAGATATGATGGATGGTCGAGTGGAAAGAATTAGAACTGATTTAAATGGCGAGGGTTTTCAAGAGACTCTGATCATGAGTTATAGCGCGAAGTATGCTTCGAACTATTATGGTCCATTTCGAGATGCACTAGATTCAGCTCCAAAATTTGGAGATAAAAAAACTTATCAAATGGATATGAGAAATTCTCGAGAAGCTCTGAAAGAAGCAACTCTTGATAGTATTGAAGGTGCAGATATCTTAATGGTTAAACCTGGAATTGCTTACTTAGATATTGTCTCAGCTTTAAAGCAAAACTTTCACCAACCTGTGAGTGTATACCAAGTGAGCGGTGAGTACGCGATGATTAAACTTGGAGCCAAAGAAGGCTTCTTTGATGAAACACAGATGATGCTAGAGAATTTAATAGCCTTTAAGCGTGCTGGTGCTGATATCATCCTGAGTTATTTTTCTATCGATGCTCTTAGACTTTTAAATGATTAAACTTCTTCTCCTTTCTTTTTCTGCACGAATTGAAAAGCTTCTAGGCTTTTTACTTCTTCCATTTTTTCTTAAGAGATATAGCTTTGAAAAAAAACATTCAATGAAAAGTTTTAATGATGAAAACTTAAGAGCTGATTATTGTTTTGAATTTTCAAGCGAAGGAGAGTTCGCCAGGATAAAGCCTTTGGCTTTACAGTATCTGTGTGAAGGGAAAAAAATTGAACTTATCTTTAGCTCAGGTAGTGTTAAAAAAGAGGTTCAACAATTAGAGAAAAAATATGTTGGTCAGATTAGGTACCTTGCTTACCCTTACTTTAATTTTCATGTAGATCTCAGAAGCTGGATAAGTGCAAAAAACATCGGACTTGTGCGATATGATTTTTTTCCTAAGCTTTTGGAAGCAGGCCTCCAAAAGGAAAGATTGAACTTATATTCAGGGGTCTTTAAAACTAATTATCTATTGAATACTTTTGTCTATCCTCTTTTCGATGAAATCTATGCTGCAAGCAGTAGTGATGCTGAAAAGTTTTCAGAATACTTAGGAAAAGAAGTTATCTTTAAAGAGTTTCGGGCAGAGGGAATTAGAGAGAGACAGTTTTATGCTAGGAGTACAGTTGAAAAGTCCCTTCCTTATGGAGGGAAGTTTTTAGATTACTTAAGTGGGAAGCGAGATGAAGTTGTTGTTGCGGGAAGCTTTTGGTTTAAAGAACTAGAAACAGATGCATTGAGAAAATTCTTAAAACTCCCACGATTTAAACAGTTCTTTATCTTCGCGCATGATCTAAGTGACTTTGAAAGATACTCTGACAAGTTGAAAGACATAGGAAGCCTTCTGGTTGTTGATACTAATTCAACCATTGATAATATCGAGGAGTACCGCTTTATTGTCATTAATGTTCGTGGGATTCTTTGTGAAATGTATTCATTCTTTGATTACGCATATGTCGGTGGAGGCTTTTTAAAAAGTATTCATTCCGTATTAGAGCCAGGAATTGCTGGGTGTAAGATTTGGGTTGGGCCTAAAGTTCATCGTTCAGCAGAATATCGAGTGATCAAGGAAAGCGATAGCGAGCAGATCTCAGTGCTAACATAGCCAATGATGCCTGGTACTCTAAAGAATCGCTTTTCTAGTTTATAATTATGAGAATGGATAAATCTGAAAAAGGACAAGCTTTTCTTGAATACATACTAGTCATGATGATGGTTGCTTCTATTTTTAATTTCTTTTTTCAAAGCAATAGAGACCGACTGATAGGCCCGAATGGTATTATTAGTGAACTTATCGAGGGCTCTTTTCAGGACCCAAGTTTTCAAAGATTTAGAATTATTCGCTGATCTGAAAGTAGTCAAGCACACTTCTTGTTTTCTAAGTTTTTTTGATAGTAATAGCTGAATGTAGTAATTATTCCAAGTTAAGACTATACCAAACGCAGCGTTTATCTGCACCTGGCCATTGTTCATAGATATCATCGTAGTCATGAGTTAGTCCGATCTTTTGCATTACATTAATAGAGGCAGTGTTTTTAAGCATTGCGTGTGCCCAAATCTTTTTAATATTTAAATTTAATCTAGCTTTCTCAATCAAGGCGATTGACCCTTCAGTAGCATAACCTTTTCCCCAGAACTTTTTCTTAAGCCGGTAGCCAAGTTCTATGTTTTCTAAGTCATCTAGGTTACTTTTTAAGGGTCTGAAATGGAACCACCCCATAAATTGATTTGTCTCTTTATTAATCGCTTTCCAAAAGCCTAAGCTTTGATTGTACTTTTCATTCAAGGTCAGAAAAATATTTATTGCTCTACTAACTTCTTGATCATCGCTTGGTATACCATTGGAGATATATTTTACAACCTCAGGGTCACTATCTAGTTCTTTTATGAGTACATGATCTTCTTTTTCAAAGTTAACAAAAATGATCCGTTGAGTTTCTAAGTAGGCTTTCATCGTTATTGATCCCAATTAATCTCAGTAATATTGTTTCTCTTAAGGAAATCATTTGTTTTAGAAAAATGTCTACAACCTAAAAAACCTCGATAAGCAGAAAGAGGTGAAGGATGAGGAGCTTTGAGAATTAAGTTTTTTTGATTATCAAGCTTGATTGCTTTCTTCTGAGCAAAGCTTCCCCATAGTAGAAAAACAAGGTTTTCTTTTTTCTGATTAAGGACTTCAATCACTCTATCAGTAAATTTTTCCCAACCTTTATTTTGGTGGGATCCAGGTCTTGAGCTTTCAACGCTCAGAGTTGTATTTAAAAGAAATACACCTTGAGAGGCCCAAGAGTTCAAATTACCTGACTCAGGAATAGGGATATTTAAGTCTGAGTGAAGTTCCTTGAAAATATTTTTTAAAGATGGCGGTATTTTAACACCCTCTTTAACTGAAAAGCATAAGCCATGTGCTTGATTTTCTCCATGGTAAGGGTCTTGTCCTAAGATAACAACCTTGATCTTATCTAAAGAGCTTAAGGAGAATGCTTGGAAAAAGTTAGATTTATTAGGATAGATGATTTTTCCGAGTTTTTTTTCTCTCTCTATAAACTGGTCAAGATCTTTCATATAATCTTTTTCAAACTCTTTATCGAGGAAAGGTTTCCATTTGTTTTTTTTTGTAATGTAGTTTTCACTGATAAACATAGTTTAAGCCTTTGAATTTAGTGAATTATTTCAAAACTGTGAAATTATTACAAGCTGCATTGTTTGATTTATTAGATCTTGCTAGAAAGGTTTAAATAAAGAACTTTCAAAAATGGAAAACAAGGAAAGGCAGATGAAAAAGAAATTAACGTTTGGACTATTAATCACTTTGTTGATGGCTACTCAGTCGGGGTATTCTCAAAATACTGTGAATACAGCTCCCCCTGCGGCCACGAATCAAAATCAATCAAATGCTCAAGCTGTGGTCAATAATGTTGTTAACTACGCAGACAATCCATTGAATGTTGATGGCCAGTTTACAGATGAACTGCCACAGTCTGATTCAGAGTTAGATTTTATTAACAGTGAACTTCAAAAACAAAAAAGACAGATCTACTTAAGTAAAGAAAAGACTAAGAAGTACGGAAAACTTAAAAATTCTACTGAGAAGTTAGTTGGCGTTACTGAAGAATATGTTGAAGAAAGGAGAGACTCAGAGAAGCTTATTAAAGAATATAATGAGAAAATCAACTGTCTGCTTGAAAAGAATTATGCAAATCCTAATTGCGATAAGTACGCAAAAAGAAAAAAAGTTATTGTAGATCAAGTAGTTGTAAAAGAAGCGGCACCTCCAAGAAGACCAGTTGTAATTGAAACCCCAAGGGCTAAGTTTGATAGGAACTATAACTTTAATGATAAATTTAAAGTTATGATTGGGCTTGGAACGAAAAACTATACCAATGGTAGAAACTTCGATAACTTTGACAGCAATATTTTATTCAATATTGGTGCAGAATCAGAGGTTGGGAATAGATTAGCTTTAGGATTAAAGTTTGATTATAACTCATTAAACTTTCTCTATACTCAAGAGTACAGACCAGTTTCGACAAACTCTTTTGGATTAGAGTTTTACGGAAAGTTTCTTCTTTTACAGAATACAAGGTTTAGACCTTACATTGGAGCAGGGCTTGGTTTTAATCGATTTAACCTAAGGTTTGATGATAACTTTAACAATTTTGGAAACTTTTACAATAACAATGCTTTTTATGGTAATGGAAATAACTTTAACGACTTTAATGATTCTTATTCAACAAACTCTTTTCAAGCAAGTTTAATGCTTGGGGCTGAGTTTATTTTTAGTCGTAATGTTGGATTTTATACCAACTTTAGCTACCTTAGAGGGTTAACTGACTTTGGTGGAGATAACTATTTTAATAATAACCTGTATTATGAGTATGATAGAGATATTTTAAGCAACCTTCATGATAATATCGTAAACAGCCAGGCATTTAGTGTTGTCGGTGGTATGATAATTTCTTTCTAATATTTTCAAATTCAAAATGAACCCAAGGCTCCTGTAGGTTGAATACAACTTACGGGAGCTTTTTTTATGTATTAAAAACCTTATAAGGAAGCTTTGATGTCCCTGACCATTCAAGTAAATCAGAGCGAACATTTCTATGAAAGTCTTTAAGGACATAGTTCTTATTCAATATCTCAACTTTAGCAAAGGCTAAGTTTATATCTCTAGCAGAGGATGTATTGTCCATGTTAATGACCTTGGTCCAGGTTCCAGAGTTTATAAAAACAGTACCATCTTGATAGAGGCGATATGTTGGAGTATGAGTATGTCCTGTGAGAAGGATTCTTGCTTGGTCAAAGCTTTGGAAGAACTTCCTAGTGACTTTCTCATAGTTTTCAAATAAAACAAGTTCTTCTCTTATATCTTTAAATATTTTTTTAAATTTAAGTTTCGAAAGATAAAGCGACCAAAATCTCATGACAGCAAAGTAATAAATATTAGAGAAAATAAATCTTGCAGTAAAGAGAGTATCAAAAATGAGACCGTGAATGAGATAGTTGCGAATAGGAACAATTTGATTCACATGGTTTCTTTCAGGTTTGTATTTATTAAGTACATGATGACAATAATAAGTTCCCCAAGGCGGGAGGAAGTATCTTTTATTTTTCTTAGAAGTGACTATTGAATAACTTTCATCAAATTGATGAGCTTTCTCATATTGGTGGCCATGTTGAAAGTAGATGCCAGGAGCCGGGTTATAAGGATCGTTTGTCCAATGGATCTGAAAACGACTTCTTAAAGGTTTTGAGAAAAAAGAAAGTAACTGTTCTCTGACGTTTGGTAAAATAAGTTCGGCATCATGGTTGCCTATGACATAAGTGATTTTTTTATCCTCTTGCTCTATAAACTTCTCCATTGCCTTAAAAACATCGATATGTCCTTTATGGATAAGTTTGAGTTTTTCAACACTAGCTTCTTCACTCCAAAATTCATTATCAAAAAATTGAACATAAGGAACAGATACAAAGTCGAGGAAGTCTCCGTTAATGACAATTTCAACCTCTTGGCCAGAGAAGTCATCACTGCAGTGATATTCAAAGAAATCTACTAAATGTTGATCGTGAAAAAAATCTTCGTAGACGTTTTTCTTTCCTAGAATGTACTCACCTGCACCTAAATGAGTATCTGATATAGAGAGAATTATTTTCTCGAAGTTTTGCATGGATTTATTATAATTGTCTTTATGTCTTTTTAGAAATAGAGAATATATATGAAGAAAATAAACATAGAGAAGTTGATCATCCCAGTCAGTGTTTTGGCTTTAAGTTTTTTAATCTGGCTTATCTATATCAAGCAAGGAACGCAGTATTCACCTACATCAACTTGGATTTTTGCCTTGCCTGCCGTAAATGCGAGTCTGAATTTTTTATCAGCAAGTTTTATGGTTTTAGGTTTAGTTGCTATTAAAAATGGTAAGAGGCTCACTCATCAAAGGTGGATGACAAGCGCTTTTGTGGCTTCTTCACTTTTTCTAGTCGGTTATATTTTATATCATTTCTTCCATGGGGAGACCAAGTTTATAGCTCAGGGACCTATTCGCTATATCTATTTCTTTATTCTCATCTCGCATATTGTATTATCAGCAGTTGCTTTACCAATGATCTTGAGGACGTTTTATTTAGGGTGGAGTCAAAAATGGGAGCGCCATAAGAAGCTTGCTAGATGGACATTCCCTATATGGTTTTATGTCTCGGTTACAGGAGTCATCATTTTCTTTTTTCTAAAATTTTTAAATAAATGATCAAGGTTATAAGTACAGAGGAAACCTACAGTCTTCGGCAACTTGTTTTGAGACCAGGTCTAGGAATTGAAACATGCTACTTTAATGGAGATGAAAGAGAATCAACTTTTCACTTTGGTTACTTTGAAAGTAAAGAGCTTGTTGGTTGTGTCACTTTTATGAATAATACCTTTAGTGCTTTCGAACAAGAGTCCCAGTTACAATTAAGAGGAATGGCCATTCACGAAAATTTTCAAAGAAGAGGAATAGGGACATCTCTTTTGTCTTACCTCTTTGAAGAGAATATTTTAAGCAGCTCTAAGCTTTTGTGGTGTAATGCTCGAATTAAGGCTTTGAACTTTTATAAAAAAGTTGGCTTTAAGGTTCATGGACAAGAGTTTGAAGTACCTGGAGTAGGGACGCATATCGTAATGTTT
>Ga0114957_1003293_pt1 | contig 14676 bp, 12 predicted proteins | sample BantaG_FD_87175 | JGI IMG/M metagenome (GOLD analysis project Ga0114957, IMG submission 87175) | Marine algal microbial communities from Bantry Bay, Ireland - BantryBay_4 metaG | ecosystem: Host-associated > Algae > Red algae > Unclassified | place: Bantry Bay, Ireland | collected 2014-11-21 | reverse complement strand
GTGCTCATAATGGCGATCTTCGCCCTCTTTTGTTTTTCCTTCTTCCATTTTTATTTAGAGTTTTCTAATAAAATTATTGTTATTTTAAAAGTATGAGTTTTCACAAACTTAATACTCTTCTTCCTCATAGTTATTATTCTCATCATAATATTCCTCATTATTTTGATTCCCAAATCCAATCAAAAATTTTACGCCAATCTGAGGAATCAATAAATCAGTTACCGAATTCTTAATTTCAAAAACATCTATCGGTTGGACAAAAACGGAATCGTCCTCTTTTCTTACATAATATTCGCCAGACACACCTTTCAGATAAGCAAACCGTACATCAAGAAATAAATGATTTTTGGAAAGCGGAATTTCAAAACCAATCGCTCCTCCAAGGCTCCAAGCAAAATCACTACTTTCAAATTGACTATTTATTTGATCATTTGCTCCATCCGTTTTGTCAGTCAAAATAGTTCGAGTCAATAAACTTTTTACTCCAATCATTCCTTCCACATAAGGATGAATAAAAAAATCAATCTCTGGATAATATCGAATTTGAATGTGACTTAAAACGATACTATTTTTCGCTTTAGTTTCGTATTCTTCCAGATCAAAGGTGACTTCTGTAATCGCTTGGAAATCATAATTTTGAAAACTAAAATCAATTCCGCCATAAACTGGAACGTCTTTTTTGAATTGCCACATCACATTTCCTCCAAATCCCCAACCCGTATAATTGATATTTTCTCCAAACTTTCCTTGCGGAAGACCTAGCTGAAAATTGGCACCGAGGAAAATACTTTTTTTAAAATTGTATTCCTCTTCCATTTCTTCCTCCTCATTTTCATCCTCTACTTCTGCAACTTGCGCAAATGAATAATTAAAAACGAAGAGAACCAGCATTAAAAAAATATTTTTTTTCCTCATGTTGATATTTGAATTATTTTAAAAGTTACTTTTAGGCTGAAATTTCATTCACAAATTTACAACCATTAGAGTTTATTACAAATGGAATTGTATGGGCGACCGTAAAACGTCTAACGTCAAACGAATAAAGTCTATTTAATATAACAAAAAATGAAAAAAGATTTACAATTTGGTTCCCTTTGTGTTCACGATTTTACAAAAAAACTAAATAACCATCCTCATCAATTACCCATTTATGCCACTTCATCTTTTGCTTTCGAAAATTTAGCCCAAGGCATGGATATTTTTGCTGGAAAAAAAGAAGGACATCTTTACTCTCGATATGGCAATCCGACCATTGAAACTGTCGCCGACAAAATTGCGAATTTAGAAACTTTTGGTTTGGAGATGGAGGCAAAGTGTTTTTTATTTAGTTCAGGCATGGCTGCCATTTCATCTTTGCTGATGGCAAGTGTAAAATCGGGCGATCAAGTTTTGACTCAAAATAATCTTTACGGAGGCACCACTTATTTTTTCCAACAAATATTAGAACCACTTGGAGTGCAAACTACCTTTGCAGATTTTTCTAATTTAGAAAATGTAAAAGCATTGTTAGAGAAAAATAAAAACATAAAAATGATTTACCTCGAATCACCTGCCAATCCAACTTTGGCTTGCGTGGATTTGGAAAAAATCGCAGCACTTGCCAAAAAGTTTCAGGTAAAAACTGCTATCGATAATACTTTTTCTACACCATACTTGCAACAACCTTTTCGCTTTGGAATTGATTTCGTGGTTCATTCTACCACAAAGTTTTTGAATGGACATGGCAATTCAATTTCGGGAGCGGTGATTGGAAAAGACATTGATTTTATGTTGGAAAAAGTATGGAAGGTCATGAAATTAGTTGGCACCAATTCCAATGCATTCGATGCTTGGATGTTGAATAATGGATTGAAAACTTTAGAATTGCGCATGGATCGACATTGTGCAAACGCAGATGCACTAGCTCATTTTTTACAAAAAAATAAAAAAGTAGCGTACATCAATTATCCTTCTTTGGAGTCTCACCCAGATTTTGATTTAGCCAAAAAACAAATGCGAGCCTCCGGTGGAATGCTTAGTTTTGAACTGGAAGGTGGTTTTGATTCGGCGGTAAAATTTATGGAAAAATTACAATTTTGTACCATTGCTCCGACGCTTGGTGATGTGGATACTTTGATCGTTCATCCTGCGTCGATGTCGCACCTGAATATTCCAAAAGCAGAACGAGAAGCAGTCGGAATTACTGATGGATTGATTCGAGTGTCGGTTGGAATTGAGCATGAAAAAGATATTTTAAGAGATATAGAAAATGCAATTTAAAAGGAACCTCCCTTGGCACAGTTCAAAGCGACCACAGATAGAGAATCCTATTTTATAGAGATAATTTTATTTATTCCAATGACCTTTCATATATATCTTTTTTCTTAAGCTTGCATACTATCAAAAAAGTACTGTTATTTGCAACTTCCTAACCAATCAATTTAAATGTCATAGTGAAAACTCCTTCACTTAAAACATTTGTAGAACCTACTCGTTAAAACCTTTTTATTTCAAATAACCTTTACTTTAAAATTATGAAGAAAGAAACAATTGCTATCCACGCTGGATACGAAACAGAACCAACCACCAAGTCAGTAGCTGTTCCAATTTATCAAACAGTAGCTTACGAATTTGACAATGCCCAACATGGTGCAGACCTTTTTAATCTTGCCGTTCCAGGGAATATTTATAGTCGGATCATGAATCCAACTGTCGATGTTTTGGAAAAAAGAATTGCAGCACTCGAAGGAGGCGTTGCAGCATTGTGTGTGAGTGCGGGAAGTGCAGCGATCAATTATTCAATTTTGAATATTGCGGAAGCAGGCGATAATATTATTTCAACACCACAATTGTATGGAGGGAGTTATACACTCTTTGCACATATGTTGCCGAAGCAAGGTATCACCGTAAAGTTTGCAGAAACTTCCAATCCAAAAGATATTGCCAAATTAATTGATGAAAACACCAAAGCAATCTACTGTGAATCTATTGGAAATCCTGCTGGAAACATTACCGACATCGCTGCCTTAGCAAAAGTCGCTCATGCAAAGGGATTGCCTTTGATCGTAGATAATACGGTCGCAAGTCCAGCCTTGATAAATCCAATAGAGTATGGAGCAGATATAGTCGTACACTCGTTGACAAAATATATCGGAGGTCATGGAACTACGCTCGGAGGAGTGATCGTAGATTCTGGAAAATTCGATTGGGTCAAACACAAAGACCGTTTTCCGATGTTCAATACGCCTGAACCATCTTACCATGGAGTAGTTTATACAGAAGCTTTTGGCCCTGCGGCGTATATTGGTCGAGTTCGAACAGTTGCTTTGCGAAATACTGGCTCAGCATTAAGTGCGATGGCAGCTTGGCAAATTATGCAAGGATTAGAAACCTTGCCACTTCGCATGGAAAGACATTGCGATAATGCTTTGGCTGTAGCTAAATATTTGGAAAAGCACAAGTCAGTATCATGGGTTCAATATGGTGGATTGAAAAGTAGTGAGTATCACAAGTTGGCTAAAAAATATACCAATGGAAAACCATCTTCCTTACTGACATTTGGTATTAAAGGAGGTTATAAAAAAGCGGAAAAATTCTATGATGCTTTAGGTTTATTTAAACGATTGGTGAACATTGGCGATGCGAAATCTTTGGCTTGTCATCCTGCTTCCACTACACATCGACAAATGACGGTGAAAGAACAAGCTACCGCAGGAGTTACTCAAGACTTACTTCGATTGTGTATTGGAATTGAGCACATTGATGATATTATTGCAGATTTGGAGCAAGCATTCAAAGCAGCAAATAGTCGAAAGAAATAATTTCTTTTTGTAATTTGAGTATTGAAAAAAAGAGTCATCTTAAACTAAATAGTTTGAGGTGACTTTTTTTATTTTTGGAAAATCGAAAACTTTGAGATAATCATTTTTACTATCAAAAATATAGCAAGAGTTCATTTTTCATTACTGAAAATATTTTTTATATTTATTCTCAAAATAAGTTCATGTTCACAATTATTCATAGTTATTTTGGATTCTTTTTTCATCATATTTCATAAAAAATCCTCAATGTAACACAGGATATATCTACGTTTTTTTATTTTATCTGATAAAAAAATAAAGCTCAAAATAACTTATGAATAATTGTGAACATGAACTTACAAACACAAAAGCAATGAAAGAAACAACTTTATTTTTTACTCTTTTAGGATTAATATTTTTCTCTTCTTGTGATAATTCAGGAATTAATTTTGATAAAGATAAATGGGATAAAAATTACGACAAGGACAAGGCAGCTTGCATCGAATTAGTATATCCAATTTCTTATACGATGCCCGATGGAACTACAATTTCGGGTGATGAGGAAGCAATTGAGACAGCAATGAAAACTTGGTATATGGACAATCCTGCCTCAGAAGAAAAACCAGTTTTGATTTATCCAGTTGATTATATTGTTGTGGTGACTGGTGCAACTGAAACCGCAGAAAATAAAGATGATTTAATTTTTGCCAAAAAAGATTGCTACGAAAAAGAGGAAATGGAAAATTGTACTTGGGATGAAGCAACGGAAGCGAGTGGAACTGCATTTGAAAAATTCGTCATTAAAGAATTAAAATATGGTATAGCGTGCGATTGTATTACTGAAGGTTTTGAGAAATTTGTAGAGAATGGACAGACCAAATTTTTGATTATTTACGGCACAGATGATTGTGTCGGATATGGTTACAAAGTGACTTGCGAAAACGGAAATTGTGACGATAGAGATAAATGTAAATTCCTACAAGACTGCGAAGAGCATTAAAATAACAATACATTTACATTTCTAAAAAAAGAGTCATTTGCTAATTACAGATGACTCTTTTTTTTATTCAAAATTCAAAATTTTTCATTCAAAATCAAACCTAATAATTCTGCTTATCTAATCTTATCCCAATTCTTACTCCAGCAAAAAGTTGAGTAATATTATTTTTATTAAATTCTTCAGGGATCGGTTCAGTTCCATCTTCTAATTTAAAATTAGTATTCAAGCCATCCCAATTTACGCCAAAGTATTGATGTACCTTTATCATCGGCGTAATCGTCAATAAATTACTTAAACCAAAATCTATTCCTATTCCAAGTCCAATAGAAGGAACAATATCAGTTGCTTTTTTGGTTCCTTCTTCACTTTTAAAAGAGTTGAAAACATAATCTACTCCAGGAGCAATTTGAATAAAAAATCCTTTTTTCATATCAGAATCTTGCTTACCAAAAGTAGGACAATTACAATCTCCTTTAAAATCAAAAATGTAAAAATTAGTATTGAAATGAAGTCCCAAAAAATTAGAATTGATTTCTTCCTTCACACTATTTCCATCTTCAACTTGCCAAACTCTTTTAAATTTTGAAAAACTCAATTCTGGCAAAAATTCCACCCGATAATTTTTGAGTCGAAACCAATAATCCAACCCAACTTGAGCACCATTCGCCAATGGAACAGGATTATATCCAACTGGAAAATTAGCTTGATTTGTCTCAATAATTTTTTCCCAATTACTAGCATTGATTGGTTTGTAACCTGCGGAAAATCCAAATTGAGCTGATCCGATTTGTAAGGAAAAAAGGAAAGCAATAATTAAAGATAATTTTTTCATAAAATGATTAGTCTTTTAGGTGGTTCTAATTTATACAAGTTCTTTGGGCATAGTGTTTTAAGTTTGAAATTAGTTACAAAAGATAGAAATATGATCTTAGCAACAAAGGTCAAACCAAACAAAATTCAAACGTAAAATCTAAACTAAAATTATGAAGATCATTTTATTAACTTTGCGTTTTTTCGTTCTCTGACAAATCTCGTGGTCAGACAAAAATTGGAAATGAAAACGTCCGAAGGAAAGTGTTATTTTTAACTTTTAGCTGACTTAAAACACGGGATTTGCCAAAGACCCCATTTTGTTAAGTAAGGTGTCAGGTAGTCCTACATTGGGAAACTGATTCCTAAAATTTGAAGAAATTGAAGACAAAGACATTAAAACAAGATAAGGTAAATGTGATCACTTTGGGATGCTCCAAAAACTTGGTAGATTCCGAGGATCTGATCACTCAACTCAAAGGAAATGACTTCGAGGTAGCGCATGATAGCAATGAAGAAGATGCCAATATTGTCATTATTAATACGTGTGGATTTATTGATTTGGCGAAAGAAGAATCAGTCAATACGATTCTCGAATATGCTGATATTAAAACCCAAGGAAGAATTGATAAATTATATGTAACTGGTTGCTTATCAGAACGTTATAAGCAAAACTTGGAAAAAGAAATTCCTGAAGTTGATGCGTATTTTGGTACATTAGAATTGCCCGGATTGCTCGCCAAATTGAATGCAGATTATAAGCATGAATTGATCGGCGAACGAATAACCACGACTCCTCAACACTATGCTTATTTGAAAATATCGGAAGGTTGTAATCGAACTTGTTCTTTCTGTGCCATTCCTTTGATGCGTGGAAAACACATTTCTCAACCCATCGAATTGCTCGTCAAACAAGCCAAAAACTTAGCTCGAATGGGTGTCAAAGAATTGATGCTGATTGCGCAAGAATTGACTTATTATGGACTCGATATTTATAAAGAAAGAGCTTTGCCAAAATTGCTTCATGCTTTGGCGGATGTGGAAGGCATCGAGTGGATTCGATTACATTATGCTTACCCAAGTAAATTTCCAAAAGAAATTTTTGATGCGATGGCAGAGCGAAAAGAAATTTGTAATTACCTCGATATTCCATTGCAACATGCGAATGATAATGTGCTCAAAAGAATGCGTCGCCAAATCACTCAAGCAGAAACTAGAGAGTTGATTAATTATGCTCGGGAGCGAGTGCCAGGGATTGCGATTCGAACTACTTTATTGGTCGGTCATCCAGGAGAAACGGAGGAAGAATTTCAGGATCTTTGCGAATTTGTTGAAGACATGAAATTTGAAAGAGTGGGCGTTTTTCAATATTCACATGAGGAAAGTACGATTGCTCACGACTACCCAGATGATGTTCCTGCTGAGGTAAAATCTGAACGAGCAAATGCCGTTATGGAAATTCAACAAGACATTTCTTTTGATAAAAATTCAGAGAAAATTGGTCAAACAATGCGAGTACTTTTTGATCGAAAAGAAGGAGAGTATTTTGTCGGTCGAACGGAATTTGATTCGCCAGAGGTGGACAATGAAGTGCTGGTGAATGCGAAAGAAAATTATGTACGAATTGGAGATTTTGCGAATGTGAAAATTACGAAGGCGGAGGAATATGATTTGTTTGGAGAGGTGGTTTCGTAATTTTAAATAATAAAAAAGAGAGAGGAAACCTTTCAAGACGATTTAGTTTTGGAAGGTTTTTTTTAGTTGACTAGTAGGTGCAATATGCCTACCAAAAAATAACTTAACTACCGACTACTGAAAGTTGGTGGGTTGGATTTGATTAATGACTAAGGTCGTTTTTATAATTTTTTGAATAACGAATATCCAATGATTTTTAAAAAAACTGAATTGGGATTTTTCTTCAGGAAAATAATTATCATCTAAAATGTCAGAATCTATTTTATTGTTTTTCACAGGTTTACTTTTTTAGATTGAAACTAAAGTTATGCACGATCAAAATAATCGAGTTTGGAAAGCAGATAAATTCACTATAATTTTTTGAATATCCAACACCAAAAAGGAACACCCAATTTCCAACGTCAGAAAACCGAAACCTTTTTTGTACCATTAGAAATTGGATATTCCTTGCTCGATATTGAATATTTATTTTCAATCCTTCTTCAACTCAAATCCTTGCCGAATCCCCTTCTCCATCGCAGGCACTCCCCTTTCCATCCACATCGGTTGCTGTTTTCCTTGCAAATAAAAATCAAAAAACTGCTGCATTCTCAAATTAAAATCCTTCCGATTTTGCAATTTTAATGGCCAATGTGGTTCACCATTATAGTTCAGCATCCACACAGGTTTTCCCAATCGACGCAGTCCATTAAAAAATTCAATTCCTTGATACCAAGGCACCGCACCATCATTATCATTATGCAAAATCAGCAAAGGCGTTTCGATTTTATCCAAAAAAAATATCGGAGAATTTTCGATATATCGAATCGGATATTCCCAAGGCGTACCACCAATTCTACTTTGCGTATGCTCATATTGAAACGCTCGACTCATCCCACTTCCCCACCGAATTCCCCCGTAAGCAGAAATCATATTGACCACAGGCGCACCTGATTCTGCACATTTAAAAATGTTAGATTTCGTCACAATATATGCTGCCTGATAACCTCCCCAACTATGCCCCTGCATGCCTATATTATCTGCATCAATAAATCCTTTTTCGATCAAAGAAGTCACTCCTGGAATGACGGCATTGTAAGCACTTTCCCCTGGGTAACCTACTCGATACGGCACATCTGGATTAAAAATAACATATCCTCGATTCGAATAATAAGCATAATTAATCGTTGAACGATGTGGATAAGGCGCACGATGTCGATGCAAAGTATGCGAACTTCTTTCGTAGAAATTTACCAGCATTGGGTACTTTTTATTGGGGTCAAAATTGTCAGGTTTGACCAACATTCCAGTCAACTCTTGCCCATCCAACGAAGTCCAAGTGTAGGGTTCAATCGTTCCCCATTTATAATCAGATTGCTGTGGATTAGCCGCACTCACTTTCTTTTCTTGATTAAATTTATGATCCTTCACTAATCTTAAATCAGGAAAAAGTTGAAATGATTCTTTCGTAAATAACAATACATTTACATTTTTTGCTTTTTGTGGACGACGAGTAAATGCATAATCTCCTCCCACTAATCTTTCCATTTTTTTATTAGAAAAATTAAAACTCAAATATCCTTCTTGCTTACTTTTTTCTTTAAAGGAATGGAGCAATGCCTCTTTTTTCAAATCAATATTTCGTTCCTCTCGATCTAATCGAACATATCGAAAAACAGTCGGATCTGCCGCTTCTCTCCCCTTCGTCAATCGGGTCGGAGGTTCTTTATATTCAGGATGAATTTTCCAAATATCATATCGATCATACAATAAAAGATACTCATCATCAGTCGTCCAACCTGCCATTCCCGTACTTCTTGGATGCATCGGTCGGTCATTTAATTCATCATAAAATTTCGAGATTTTATTATTTGAAATTTGCGTTATTTTTTGACTAGAAAAAGAATAAGTAAACCATGCGGTGTCAGGCGAACTATGCCAATAAATATAATTTCCTTTGGGTGACATTCGAGGAGTTCCTCGCACTTCTTTGGCGATTTGTTTCCATTTTCCGCCACTTAAATCCTTGATATACAAGTCCTTATAGGATGGCCCACCTTCCCATGATAATTTTTCTAAGTAAGGTTTTTCATTATATCCTATCATCATCTTCGCATTTCCTTCATTTCCTAATCTTACTTCATCTACTGTCAAATCTGCGAGTTGATTAAATGATTTTTTAGCAATATCATAGACCGTTAAGTAGGCTTTATTTTTATCTCTTTGTAAATCATTTTCCTGCTGCGTATATAATTTTTTATCGGTATAACTCCACACTTCCACCTGGACAATTTCTTCTTCCAACAAATTGGTGTCTTGCAAAATTGGCGGTGGTGCAACGCCAAAAAACAATCGTTTTCCATTTTCCGAAAAAGATAATCTTTCATGCTCACTTACAATCCAATCTTTTCCTGACCTGTCTGCCGACAAGGCAGGCAACGTATTTACATTATTAAAAACTATTTCCGCAGCATCAGATTTCCCATTCCAAAAATGCAATTGAAATGGCGCAACCTGTGCATCAGTTGTATCGACATTGGAAAGAAAAGCAGCTTGATTTCCTTTCTCATCAAATGTCAAAAATTTATATTCTCCTTTTTCTTGATGAAGTGTTTTTAATTTTTTTTCGGAAAAATCATAACAATACATTCCCGCAGAAAAAGTAGAATCATTTCCAGTACTCGAAAACAACATTTTTTCCCCTTCTTCCGAGATTGCATAATTTTTCACGTAAGTAAAAGTTTGTTCCGTCCCAGTTGCCAATGCTCGAATCGTGAGGCGAGTTCCATGGTCAGTAGTTTCTGGCTTTTTAGGTTGAACAGAAATGGTATCTCCCTTTGCAAAGATTTGCTCTTCTCTCAAGTAAGCAATATGACCATTCCATTTTTCAGGCACTTTAAATGATTTTACATTAGGCACTTTAGATAAAGAACGAGTCGTTAAATTATAAATCCCTAAAGTATCATTGGGCATATTTTTCTTTTTGACTTTATTTCGCTTCATCATTCTCAGAGAGTCTGCATGAGGCGTTATTTTAAAAATTACAAATTTGGAGTCGTCCGTAATTTTAGCTTTCGTACCACGATCAAAAGTATATTCTTTTTGATTTTTTGTATTAAAAATTTTGAGCTGCATATCTCCTTCGCCAGGCTTTAAATTATAAACAACCCATTCGCCATTGTTGGAAATAGTTGGACTTTGAATCTTATTCCATTTGGCATAGACAGTTTCATCCATCGTTTTTTTCGACAAATTTTGGCTGAAAGAAATATTAAAAATAAAAAGGGAAAGAATTAGTACGGATAAAAATTTCATAATTAATTTTGTTTTGATTGCTAAAAATAATAAAAAGCATCCATTTTAATACTATGAAATTGAGCTCATATTTGGTTGTAAAAATTATTTAAAACAATTACTTACATATTAAAAAAAAATACGTTATAAAAGTTATAAACATTATTTAAAATGTAAATTTCAATGAATACTTAGTTTTCCACATATAAAAAAATGTTTATAAGTTTTATAATTTTTTATATTTCAACATACAAATCATCACTAATTACCTGATCTACAACTAATTAACAATTGTTAATAACTTTTGTGAATTATTTGTGAAAAAGTAAATTTCAATAATTGTATCTAAAAAGTTTACCTTGCATCATAATCATAAAAAATATAATTTAAAATAAAATAAATATATAACCGATTATTATTACCACCTGTCTGCTGACAAAGGCAGGCTCGATTTTGAATGTTTCTTCTTTCAAAATTTATCCAAAAGGGAAGTGCCCCGACAATGAAAACAAATCAACTACAATCGTTTCATTGTAATTACATTTTAGATTTACTTGAGAAAATTAAAAAAGGGAATGGTGATGCTTTCACTTTCTAATCTGACTGAATCTGAGATGAAAAAGTGAATTAGCCCTCGGTCTTTTCATAAATCTCAACAAAATTGCAACAATGCAATATCTTAATCTTATTAGCACATCATCCTTACGCTTCTACAATTACTGATACTACAAGATGACGTAGAAGACAATGGGTTCAGGAACTTAGTTTCCTGGATCCCTTTTTTTTTGTACAAACGAAGCTCCCGCTTCGTTACACCAAAGTTTACAAAGCAGGAGCTTCGTTGATACATTTGTTAGGTTATTTAAAAGCTAGTCAGTAATTTTGCTTATCAATTAAAACGAAATATCATGTTTGAAAAAGATTCCATAATCGTAGGATTATTACTCGGTGTTTTTATTCCATTTGTTGGCTATGCTGTGGTGCTCGAAATTTATGACCAGTTGGATGCCGCTGACATCATCAATGGAATTAGAACAGGAGATTTTAGACGACGGACTTCAGCTCTTTTGGGTCTTTGTCTGAACCTTATTCCCTTTGCATTTTTTAATCGAAAACGATTTTTCTATTCCATGCGAGGGATTATGATTCCAACTATTATTTATGCTGGAGTCTGGTTTTACTATTTTGGAGCTAAAATTATGTGGGAGTAATTCTTTGATTATGGATTATTGATTAATGTTGTCAACTTAGTGATTGTTTGCATATCCAACACTCAACAAGAAATAACCAATATCCAACTTTTCTCCAGAATGGTTAACACTTCATAAGGTTGGATATTGGTTATTTCTTGTTGAATATTGGATATGCAAAACCTGCCCGATGAGCAGGCGGGTTCAAAAATTTTAAGTTGACAACATTAGGATTAAGGATTTAAAAAATTTTTAAGTAATCACTAATTTGGAACTACAATTTATCTCCCCCGCTGGCGGGGGTCGGGGGGTGGATACTGTATCATCATTTTTCTATTTACGAAAAATCCACCCCCCAGTCCCCGCCAGCGGGGGAGATAGTTCGTGCTAAAATTAAATTCATCTTTTCTAAAAAAAATTAGAAGGTGAAGTCGAAAAATGAAATATTATATAATTGCTGGTGAAGCTTCGGGAGACTTACATGCTTCCAATTTGATGAAGGCATTGAAGGAGGAAGATCATGCTGCTCAATTTAGATTTTGGGGCGGAGATTTGATGGAAGCAGTTGGTGGAAAGTTGGTCAAACATTATCGAGATCTGGCATTTATGGGTTTTTCAGAAGTGGTGATGAACTTGAAAACTATCCTCAATAATTTTAAAATATGTAAAGCTGATGTTTTAGCATATAAACCTGACGTTTTGATTTTGGTGGATTATCCTGGTTTTAATTTACGTATAGCCAAATGGGCGAAACAGCAGGGCATCAAAATATTCTATTATATCTCTCCACAAATTTGGGCATGGAATAGTCGACGAGTACATGGCATCAAAAAGAACATTGACCAAATGTTTGTCATCCTTCCCTTCGAAAAGGATTTTTATAAAAAGTATGATTGTGAAGTAGAATTTGTGGGACATCCATTGTTGGATGTGGTGGCGGAAAGAGAACTCGATTCCAATTTTAGAAATAGAAATGGTCTTTCGGAAAAACCAATTATTGCACTCCTTCCTGGTAGTCGAAAACAGGAAATTTCTACAATGCTGAAAGGCATGTTAAGTGTGGTCAATGACTTTCCCAATTATCAATTTGTGATTGCGGGAGCTCCTTCGATTACTTTGGAATTTTACCAATCAACTTTACAAGGCATTGATAATCAAGAAGTTAAGATTATTCAAAATAACACTTACGAACTTTTACAGCATAGTTCTGCGGCCTTGGTGACAAGTGGAACGGCGACTTTGGAGACGGCACTTTTTAATGTTCCGCAAGTGGTTTGCTACAAAGGAAGTCCGATTTCTTATCAGATTGCGAAGCGAGTAATTAATGTAAAATATATCTCATTGGTCAATTTGATCGTCGATCATGAAATTGTAAAAGAGTTGATTCAAAGTGAATTTAATCGGGAGAATTTAAAAACTGAATTGGGGAAATTATTGGATATGCAAACAGTTAAACCTGTATTGGATGGGTACCTTTTGTTGAAAGAAAAATTAGGAAATTCTGGTGCTTCAAAAAAGGCGGCGAGGAAGATGGTGAATTTTTTAAACTCGTAGCGGGACTTTCCAAGTCCCTTCTTAATTTCCTTAATTTCCTTAATTTTTATCTATTCTTTAATTAACGGACATGGAAAGTTCGGCTACGAGAAAATTATCCGCTCAATTTCAATAGCCATTTTCTGAGTAGAAAAATCTACTTCTAGCCTTTCTCTTCTCGTTGAAATTTCTTTTCGAGAAAATTCTTTTTGGAAAACTTTCCTCAATATTTTTTGGAAATCCTCCGCCGTTTTCCCTACCAAACACAAATCTTCCAACCCCGTATTTCTCACCATAAAACCATTCACTACACAAAAACGACCTTTGAAAAGTGCGTTCAATAATTTCAATTTCATACCTGCTGATTGAAATGATAACAATATATTTACATGAGCGTTTTTTATCAAATTTTCCATTTCTTCGTTGGAGGTATTTGCTCTTAATTTTACCTTCTCCGTTTTTGCAACAAGTGATTTTAATTTACTCGAAGGATTTAAACCTGCGATAATCAACTGGTTATCAACACCTTGCATTATTTTTTCTAATAAAAAAATCGCAGCCTGCTCATTATCCTTCACACTCAAATCGCCGTGAAATAAAAAATACTTCCCGCTCCCCTCTTCTATTTCCACTTTTTCATTTGGATGAAATGCTGGAATATAATAAGTCGAAATACTCGGATATTTTTTTCTAAAATACTGCTCATCCGTTTTTGAAATCGCTAAAATCCCATCAACGTTTCTTATTTCTTTTTCAAAAAAACGAAGCTTTTCACTTTCTAATTTAAAATAAGTTTTCTTTAAAACATTGCTTTCCACTTTTGCCAAATGAGCATAATATTGCCACTCTACATTATGCATACGAATGTATTTTTTTCGCTCCGCTAAATCTGGATGATTCAAAAAATAACAAGTGTGTAAGCCTTCCAAAAGAATTGGATGATTGTCTTTTTTTAGATTTCGTAACAACCCCGAGGTTTCGGGACTAATTGCTTTTCCATTTCTAGTTTTGACGATAAATGGAAGGGTGGACAATTGTTTAATTGGACTTAGCGACCGATGATAATAATAAACCTGTGTGCAAAATTTTTCTAACTCAGGAGCTTGATCTCGACCATATTCAAAAGCGTGAAGAATGATGTTAATGCCTTGATTTTGGAGTGCTTTTATTTTATAAAAAACGTCGATGACTCCTCCGTAATTGGCAGGGAATGGGATGTTGAAGGAGATGATATGAAGAATTTTATTTTTCAATTTTTAGTGAGTCTCAATTATTAGGAATGCGAACTAAATAAATGCAGATTCTTGACAGGATATTTTGTCCATATTTTTCACTTTAAAACCCTGAAAATATCAACATTTATGCGGCTTTCAAAGCAAAAACTATGAACAAAACC
>Ga0114957_1003290_pt1 | contig 14683 bp, 11 predicted proteins | sample BantaG_FD_87175 | JGI IMG/M metagenome (GOLD analysis project Ga0114957, IMG submission 87175) | Marine algal microbial communities from Bantry Bay, Ireland - BantryBay_4 metaG | ecosystem: Host-associated > Algae > Red algae > Unclassified | place: Bantry Bay, Ireland | collected 2014-11-21 | reverse complement strand
TTGATTTTCCACAATAAGCAATAAAAGCTTTGTCACGAAGATTTTCAGGAAGTCCACTTGGTTTGATTCCTATATCAAAATAGCGATGTGCAGGAGTTTTATAATCTTGAATTTGATGAACGGAAGAATAGACGCCTTGAGATTCATCAACGGCTGTACTGTATTTTAAATACAAATTTTCATACAAGGTTCCCTTTTTCAAATACAAATAAAAACCATCATTTTCAATTTGGTTTTCTTCATCATAAGGTAAAATGTAATTGAAGATTCCTGATTCGGGTTCCGCTACTTCTCCTCGTTTTACCCAAAATTTTAAAGTGGATGAATTGCCTTCCACATCTTTAACGATCATTTTAATTTCGCTAGCTTTACCTTGATGTAAAGTGACTACCCCACCCTTCACCTGGTTATCATAAATCGACAACCGATTTCCTGACAACGCATAACAACGGTTAAAATAACTTTTCTTACTCACCTGTTCTTCGTAATCCAAATGTGCATTAATGTATCGCGTTTCATCAAAAGAAAAAGTTTCCATTTTAAAATCATAAATCGGTTGTCCATCTTGATACATTTCAAGGGAATATATTCCATTCCAATTGGTTGCTCCATTTTGATTATCATATGCTTTTAATGCCAAACCTGCTCGCCATGCACCTATGACCAAAGTATCTTTTCGAACGGAATATCTTTTTCCGTTTCTACGTAAATCTAATGTTCGGGTCTTTTGCGTTTCTCTTTTATCGTTGAGGTGATAAATTTTTAATTGATGAAGACGAGGTGCAATATTATCTTTTACATGTATTCCAAACAATAATGGATTGATTGGCTTCTCTGTTTTGGTATCTCTAATTTCAAAATGTAAATGCGGTCCAAATGACCTCCCTGACATTCCTAATTTTCCAACTCGATCTCCTTTCTTAAATGAGAATTGATTTTTTTTAGGGAAAAGTTCTAACTCATAAGATTCTTTTTCACGTTGTGCTTTTTTTACAAAATCTTCAATCCGTTGATCGAATACTTGCATATGTGCATAAACTGTGGTGTACCCATTTGGATGATCGATATATAAAACTTTTCCATACCCAACTGAAGACACTTTGATTCTAGACACATATCCATCAGCTGCTGAAAGAAGTGGTTGCCCTACTTTTCCATCTCTTGCTTTAATGTCAATTCCTGCATGCAAATGATTGGGACGTAATTCGCCGAAAGTACCCGACAAACGAATCGTACCACTTACCGGTGATCGAAAATAATCTTGTGGGTAGTCTTTAATATCTTCAGAGGTGTTGAAGGAAAATAGAAATAGAGTAGCTAAAATCAGTAAAAGGAATATTCGCATTTTCTCAAAAATTTTAATCGTATGATGTAGTATGAATAAGGTGCAAAAGTAGTTCATTAATGAAAAATTAAAAATAAATTCTGAACAATTATTATAACTATTCAGAATTGGCTTACGCCAATTTATTTTTTTACGCAGAGACGGGGAGACGCAGAGTTTTTTAAATTTTTCGAAGAAAAATTCTCTGCGTCTCCCCGTCTCTGCGTAAAAAAATAAATAAAATTCAGCTTTGCTGAATAGATACCAATTATTAATGAATTATTTCGCTTCGCTAACAATCAAACAATTAGCAAAGCGAAACAATCGAACAATCAAAAAAATCTGAACAACTCAGAAAGTCATTCCTCTTCCATTAAGAAATCGCCCCAATTCTTTTGTATCGTTTCTTCTCCTTTATTTTTTTTCATCAAATCTAAAAATTCATATCGATTGATAAATTCACCTCCTAAACTTTCCAGATGTTGCGTCCGTTGTTGACAATCAATCATCCAAAAATCTAACTTCTGCAATTCTTTCACCAATGTGATAAATCCAAATTTTGAAGCATTAGAAACTTTTGCAAACATCGACTCTCCAAAAAATATTTTCCCTAAAGAAATTCCATACAAACCTCCAACCAATTCATCTCCTTGCCATACCTCTACAGAATGTGCAAATCCCATTTTATTTAGTTCCGTATAAGAAATAACCATTTCATCTGTAATCCATGTTCCTCCACTTTGCCCTTTTCGATATTGTTGCTGACAGGCTGACATTACTTCCTCAAAACAAGTATCAAATGTTACCCTAAATTTTTTCTGATTAAAATAAGGTCGCATACTTTTCGAAACTTTTAACTTATCAGGGTACAACACAAACCTCGGATCAGGCGACCACCACAGAATCGGATCATCAGGGTTAAACCATGGAAATAATCCCATACTATATGCCAGTAGCAAACGATCTGTAGAAAGATCACCGCCTACTGCAAGTATTCCATCCTCATTTGCTAATTCAGGAGGTGGAAAGGAAATTTCATCTGTTAACCAAAATACGGGCATTAAAAAATAGATTTAATTGAGGTGCCAAATTTAGGAAAAGTATATCATTATGTAAGCAGAAATTAGCAGGATTAAAAATTAAGGATTATAGATTCACGATTATTATTCTAACGTGTTTTCTCAGAAATCAAATTCCGTTAAATGGACAATCGTGAATCCATAATCCTTAATTTTTAATCTTCTTATTTTTTAAATTACTTTTGTTATAAAAAAATGAATTGGACTCCACATATCAATGGCTTTAAAGCATACCTTTTGCTGGAACGTTCACTTAGTGAAAATAGCATCGAAGCTTACTCCCGTGATGTGGAAAAATTAGAACGCTATCTTATCCAAACCAACCACGACATTTCTCCTACTGAAATCCAACTCAAACATCTTGAAGAATTTATTTTTTCACTACATGATGTTGGACTTGGCGCATCTTCTCAAGCACGGGTTATTTCTGGGATAAAAACTTTTTATAAATATTTACTCCTCGAAGATATCATCAACCATGACCCAACTGAATTACTCGAAGCACCTAAAACCGCTCGAAAGATTCCCGAGGTACTTTCCTATGATGAAATCGCTGAAATTATCAACACCATTGATTTGAGTCATCCGCAAGGGCATCGAAATCGTGCCATGCTCGAAACACTTTACGCATGTGGATTACGGGTAAGCGAGTTGGTTAATTTAAAATTATCAAATCTATATCCCGATATTGGTTTTATAAAAGTGTTGGGAAAAAATAATAAAGAGCGCCTTGTTCCAATTGGAGAAGAAGCTTTGCAACAGATTGATTTTTATGTAAATAATTATCGAAACAAATTAAAGAAAATTCACCAAGAGGATGAAAATGTTGTTTTTCTAAATCGTCGTGGAAAACGATTGACTCGTGTGATGATTTTTATGATTATCAAAGAGGCGAGTAAATTGGCAGGCATTTCTAAAAAAGTTAGCCCACATACTTTTCGACATTCCTTTGCAACACACCTAGTAGAAGGAGGCGCTGATCTAAAAGCAGTTCAAGATATGTTGGGGCATGAAAGTATTACGACTACTGAAATTTATACGCATTTAGATACCGAGTATTTAAAGGAAACCATAATTATGTTCCATCCTAGAAATCAGCGTAAAAAATAAAATAATCAAAACTTGAAGAATCAAAATGTCAATCAAATTCAAAATGTCAATCAAATTCAAAAATCGAATACTGTTTTCACCGCTTATAATTTTTGATTTTGATTGAATCTTCCTACCCCAGCTTTCTCCAAGCAAATCAGGTTTTAAATTTTTTTTTAAAAAATCAAAAAGTTTAAAGTAAAATTACAACTTCAACGTCTTCCTAAGAAAACGAAGATAATTAGGTCTACACCAATGGCAGAAAAAACAGAAAAAAATATCACAGGCGTAGTGCAGGAGTATGGAAACCGGCTGTTTCGATTTATTCGAGGCAGGGTTTCTACTAATGTGGAAGCTGAAGATATTTTGCAAGAGGTGTGGCATAAGTCACAACACATTTTTAATGTTTTCTTTTAAGTTTAGGGCAGCCAATTTTGGTTGCCCTTCTTTTTTTAACAAAAGTCTTGCATTTTAAGGATTAATTAACCCATCAATTATACCCATAACTAAGCAATTCCGTTTATTTTTGCACAGCTTCATCGCTGAGGGTTTTAACCACAGCAACGAAACTGTGAATCATAAATAAATTTATGCGAAATATTTTTCAAACTTTTTTCCTAGCATTATTACTTTACTTGACTTTAATTGGTTGTGCCAATCAAGGTCAATTGACTGGTGGTAAAAAAGATACGACACCTCCTATTTTAAACGAGTCCAAATCAACTCCTAACTATCAAACCAATTTTGAAAAACAAACCATCAATTTGACTTTTGATGAATGGTTACAATTGAATGATGTATTCAAACAAGTTGTAGTCTCCCCTCCTTTAGAAGGAAAACTTGATGTTTCTCTAAAGAAAAAAACAGTTCAAGTTAAGTTCGAAGATGATGAAGTCCTTCGAGAAAACGCAACCTACACCATAAATTTTGGAACTTCCGTACAGGACTTAACAGAAAGAAATCCTGTTGAGGATTTACGATTTGTTTTTTCCACAGGTGATTTTATTGATTCTTTAGAAGTAAAAGGAAAGGTTGTAGATGCATTGGATAAAAAACCTGTGAAGGATGTATTAGTAATGTTATATGATAACTTAGCGGATACTGTGGTTAGAAAAGAAAAACCGTTTTATTTTGGAAAGACGGATGCGGATGGGAATTTTATAATAAAAAATGTACGGGCAGATACATTTAAAACTTTTGCATTAATTGATGGTAATTCTAATTATTTATTTGATAATGATACTGAAAAAATTGGTTTTTCAAATGAACCTGTAATCGTTACAGATACCACAGAAGTAGCGCTGCAATTACAAATATTCCAAGAAGAACCCAAGTTGCAATTAAAAGGAGAAGAGGTCAAAAAATATGGTCGTCTCGCTTTTAGTTTTAGCCGAAAACCATTGGCTGAAGAAGTACAACTAACCTTCAATAATGTAGGGCAAAGAACTTATTTGCACACTCCAAAAGATTCTGTAATCCTTTGGTATGATGTTCCTCAAGATACCAGTTGGCGCGTCTATGTGTCTACTGATACTTCTTCAACTGACACCATAAAGATTCCAAAAGTATCTCGTTCTAAATTTTTAAAAGACAAAAAATTAGAATTAGCTAAGACTTTACCTCCTAATACAAAAACGGAAGTCAATCCCAAAAAACCGGTCAAGATTGAATTTAAACATCCTTTGGAAAAGTTCGATACTTCATTAATAGTTTTACTTGCAGATACATTGTTACAAAAAGTCAGCGCACAGGTTGAAATTGACTCTACAGATAAAAGAATTTTATTAGTCAACCATAGGTTTAAGGAAAAAACACCTTATCAACTTCAACTACTTCCTAATGCTGCAACTGATTTATTTGGTTTACAAAATGATACCATAACAATGAACTTGGATATTAAAGCTAAAAATGAATTTGGTGATTTGACTCTAAAATTTATTGATTTAAAAACAGATAAAAGTTATGTATTGGAACTATTGGATAAAAACAATAAATTGGTAGAAAGCATCCCAATAAGTGGTGATACTATTTTTAAGAAAACATATCAAACTATTGAAACAGGTGTATATTCTGTAAGAATAATTCAAGACAACAATGCTAATGGCAAATGGGATACTGGAAATTATGATAACAAATCTCAACCCGAACCGTTATTTACAAGGAAGTTAGAAGAAGTTCGTGCAGGTTGGGAAGTGGATGCAACGGTCTCAGCTGATGAGAAGATTGCTCCTAAGAAAAATGACGGCCCAGCACCTCCTAATATTCCACAATCTGATAAAGGAAAACCTAATCGTAATTAGTGACTCGATTTATACATTTCCAAAAGATTAAGAAATTACGAGTTACGAATCACAAATAAAAACAATGAAATTACGTTCAGAAAAATTAGTGAAAATTTACGGTAATCGTAAAGTAGTAAAGGAAGTTTCTATTGAAGTTAATCAAGGAGAAATTGTTGGTTTGCTTGGTCCAAATGGAGCAGGAAAAACAACTACCTTTTATATGACAGTTGGTTTTATTCAACCGAATGAGGGAAATGTTTATTTGGCAGATGAGAACATTACAGAACTGCCCATGTATAAAAGAGCACAAAAAGGAATTGGATATTTACCACAAGAGCCTTCTGTGTTTCGTAAGATGAGTGTTGAAGATAATATTACTGCCGTTTTGGAAATGACTAAATTATCAAAACAAGAACAGAAAGAAAAATTAGAAAGTTTAATTGATGAATTTTCTTTGCATAAGGTTAGAAAAAATTCAGGAGATTCCCTTTCAGGTGGAGAACGACGTCGAACTGAAATTGCAAGAGCTTTAGCGACTAGTCCTAAATTTATTTTATTGGACGAACCTTTTGCAGGAATTGATCCGATCGCAGTTGAAGACATTCAATACATTGTTGCTAAATTGAAAACAAAAAACATCGGAATCCTAATTACCGATCATAATGTTCAAGAAACACTTTCGATTACTGACCGAGCATATTTGATGTTTGAGGGAAATATTTTAAAGACAGGAACAGCCGAAGAATTAGCTGCCGATGAGATGGTTCGAAAAGTTTATTTAGGGAAAAATTTTGTATTGAAACGGAAAGTAATTGATTTGGATCGGTGATGTTAATGAGAAATTAACAATTTTCGAATATTCTTATTTATTCATTCTTAATTATTCATTAATGCTCTTTTCCTTCTTCGTAATGTAGACTCCAAATAAGATCATCGCCATCCCAATAAAATGATATATCGTCACTTGCTCCCCATCAAAAAATCCAAATCCTAACGCTACTAAAGGAATCAAGTAAGCCACCATTGATGCGAAAAGCGCACTTGTCATTTGAACTAATCTAAAAAAGATAATCGAAGCTATTACCGTACTCGCTAACGACAAAATCGTAATCGCTCCAAGAGAAGTCATCCCATGTTCATGGGTTTGCACCACCTCAACAAAATCAGTAAAATATAAATAAATCAAACCTAAAGGAGCAACTAGGCAATAAGCAGCTGCACTTAAATTTATCGCAGATATATTCTGAAAATGTTTCTGAACAGTATTCACACTAAGGGCATAACAAAATGTCGCCATTACCAAAAATAAACCATACCATTGATTGCCATCTGACGCAATACTTTTCCCAAAAAGAATTAAAAATGATGCCCCCAAAAATCCTAAAATTACACCAATCAATTTTTCTTTAGTCAAAACCAATCCGTAGAATAACACGCCTTGAATCAAAACAAATAATGGTGTCAAAGAATTTAAAACTCCAGCAACAGAACTACTTACTTCGGTTTGTGCAATTGAAAATAACAATGCTGGAAAAGCACTTCCTGCAAATCCAACAATAAGTAATTCTCTAGTTTTTGACCAATCTATTTTTTTGAAATTATAAATAAAGAAAGGTAAGAACGCTAGTCCTGCAATTCCAATTCTTAAGCTCGCAACTTGCATAGGAGTAAACGCAAGTAATCCTTTTTTTATCAAAATAAACGAACTCCCCCAGACTAATGAAAGTAACAATAGAGTTACAAATCCAATAGAAGAAGTCGAAGGTTTATTTGTTTTATCGATAACCGTCAATGGTAATTATTTTATAATTACTTAGGTGTCAGGAGTGAGGAGTCAGGTGTCAGGGGTGTGGTTTCTACGATTTTTCAGGTGAGTCCGATAAATCGTAGAAACCACACCCCTGACACCTGACTCCTCGCTCCTGACACCTAAGTAGTTACATTATTTTATAAGAAAAAATTAAACGGCGCAAGGTAAGCATTAGTTTAGCGTTACTACAAAATAAAAACGGAGACCTCTTTATGAAGTCTCCGAAACTCAATTTTTTGGAGTTTAGCTCTTTTAATTTAGGTCTCTTATTCTCTCTAAAAAATTGTGATTCAAATATAACAACTTTTATGAAAAAATTAAACCCAATTTTTATTCTTCTTGTTTTTTATCGCCTTGTGGTAATTCCTTTCCATTTGCCTCAGGTTTAGTTTGTGTACCTAAGTACTGCGGTAAATCCATTCCAGCCATATTAAACAAATCGTTCATTGGAGGAACTGATTTATACAAACCTGAAACAAACTTAGATGTTGCATTACCTTCTCCTTCACCACCACTACCATTTTCCCAAACAGTAACTTTATCAATCTTAATTCCTTTAATTGCCTCTACCTGAACTTTCACTAAATCTTCTAATTTATCAGCAATAATCATCAAGACTGCATCACGTGAATTACCATTTGTAGCTTCTACGATTTCTTTAAAACCTTGCGCTTGACGGTTTAAGATCTCAAGCATACCTTTCGCTTCTGCTTCTTTTTGCATGTATATTGCATCTGCATTACCTTTTGCAATTCTTCGAATTCTTTCCGCTTCTGCTTCGGAATCAATTTCTACTTTACGTTTTGCAATTTCCGCTTTGACGATTTCATCAGCCTCAGCAGTTGCCAACTCTTTTGCAGCACGCGCTTGCTCTGCTTCTTTTTCTGCAACGTAAGATTCTTCAAGCGCTTTTGCCGCTTGGATTTTTTCCGAAGCTGTTGCTAATTTCATAAACTCTGCTTCCTTCTGCCGACGTTCAGCATTTGATTCAGCCACTTTAATGGCAGCTAAATTGGCTCCCTCAATTGCTTGAGCTTCTGCCTCTGACTCTCCTACTTTTGCAAATGCATCTGCACTAGAAACTTGGATACGCTGATCTTTTCGAGCATTCGCTTCACCAATAGAACCATCTCTATTTTTTTCTGCAACACTCATTTTGGCATCATTGATTGCTTTGGCCGCAGCCTCTTTTCCAAGTGCTTCAATATAACCTGACTCATCTTGAATATCCGTAACGTTTACGTTAATTAACTGAAGTCCAATTTTTTTCAACTCATTACCTACATTCGAAGCAACGTTGGTTAAAAACTTATCTCTATCCGAGTTAATCTCTTCAATATCCATTGTCGCAACAACTAGACGTAACTGCCCCAAAATAATATCTTTTGCGATATCACGTATTTGCATTGTTTCTTTTCCTAACAAACGTTCAGCAGCATTTTGCATAATGCCTTCCTCAGTAGAAACACCAACCGTAAATCGAGAAGGAACATCTACCCGAATATTTTGCTTACTCAATGCGCTTTTTAAGTCAACATCAATAGAGATTGGAGATAAATCTAAGTATTCATAATCTTGAATAACTGGCCAAACAAACTCGGCACCACCTGCGATACATTTCGCAGAACCTTGCCCCGTTCGACCGTAGATTACTAATATTTTATCTGAAGGGCATCTTCTATATCGTGAAACAAAAAATAGTAGCATTAGAAAGAACAGTCCGACAAATGCGCCGATTAAAATAATTGCGGAATCCATATGTTAATAATTTAGTTGTCTATCTTTTTGGTAAATCACCTTATAAGCATAGACGTGGTTTTTAAAAAGAGGTTTTGTTTTGCGTTCTTCATCTTGAGTGAATAACCTTTAAATTTACTCATTTTATCTGAACTGCTTGTGGTTTTCATAGCGAAGCAGGAAGACGCAGTATTATATATTTTTAAAATTTTGAATTTTGAATGACTGATTTTTGAATGAGTCGAAAACCTTATTTTTTCTTGAATCAAAAATATTCGACCCATTCAAAATTCAATCAATCAAAATTAATATTCACCACCTTCGAGAAATCTATCAATAGATTCTACGACAAGGATTTTATCATCAATAACTTCTATCACTCTGATATTGCTACCCGTTGAAAGAGCTTTCCCCTCAGTAACCGCATCCATCTCTTTCATCACTCCTTGAATATTAATATGGATTTTTCCTTGTCCCCTTTTTCCTTCAGGTATAGTGAGATAAACTTCTCCTGTTTGAAACATGGCTTCATTTACATCTACATTGCCTGACTCGCCTAATCTTGAAAATAAATACATCATATATCCTACCATTGCCATTGCTGCGAAACCTGATAAACTTGCCAAGATGACCGCCATCATAGTTCCAAAGCCAGCATTAAGAGCTAGCACACCTGTCCATCCAAAAAAGGTAAAAAAAGCAATAATACTTCGAACTGAAAATAAAGTGAAACTTGCATCAAGGCTGTAATCGCCCCCTGTGTCGGAATCTGCACTTACGTCTATATCTACATCGGTATCAGTTTCAAAATCCAAACCGATTAGACTTAGTACAAATTGAATAACGAAGAGAAAACTAAAGATGATGGAGATTCCCCAGAACATTTGTTGTGTCCCATTTAATGTACTCCACCAATCTCCAAATACGAGTAGTAACATTTTCTTTAATTTTTGATTTAGTTGACTTCTTATTGATTATTAGCAGAAAAGTAACTTTTCATCCCAATAAATCATAATATCATTGACAAAAAAGGTAGATTTCTCGACAAAAGGACTGAACGAACCACGAACGCTTCGCTTGACGAACTACGAACCACGGGTCAAAATATTGTGAACCCGTGGTTCTTGGTTCGTCAAGCGAAGCGTTCGTGGTTCGTCTTACTTCAATTCAGCCAATCGTGTCAATAACATTTCCCTCTTTTTTGAAGACACTTCTACTTCGACTCCATCATTCATTTCTACGATACCTCCTTTTTTTGTTTTGATAAATTTCCGCACAGCATTTAAGTTTTTATAAATTATATTCTTTGTGTTGGAAACGAATGTTTTATTTAGCTTAAATTACTGAATGTCAATGATTTAATAAAAAAAAATGTCAAATATCTTTACCGATTTTATTTTCAAAAAATATCCTTTTGAGAATAAAGGATATTCTTATCTTTAGACGAATTTTAATTTGTTGGAAACAAGGTGTATGTGTGTATATGTGTATACGTGTATATGTTTCGAAAATATTTTGAGGTTTATTTCAAAAGCATTCGACAACATATACACGTATACACACATACACCTATACACAACAAAAACACATCAATGAAACGAAAAGATTTTTTCAAAGGTGCAGCACTTGGAGTGATCTCTCTTCCTTTTGCAATAAAAACTTGTGGTGGGCAGAATATCGCTCAAGATAGTTCAGCAAATATTTCTGGGAAAAAATATAAATGGAAAATGGTTACCACATGGCCACCAAATTTTCTAGTTTTAGGTGAAGGTTGTAATTTATTTGCAAAGTGGGTGAAGGAAATGTCAGGAGGTAGGATGGACATCAAAGTATATGGAGGAGGCGAATTGGTACCAGCTTTGGAAGTCTTCAACGCGGTGAGTAGTGGGGCTGCTGAATGCGGAAGTGGTTGTGCTTATTATTGGGCAGGTATTGAGCCATCTGCACAGTTTTTTGCATCAGTTCCATTTGGAATGAATGCCCAACAAATGAATGCTTGGATTATCAGCGGAGGAGGATTAGAACTTTGGGAGGAGTTGTATGACAAACATAATTTGATTCCCATGGCTGGAGGAAATACTGGTGTTCAAATGGGCGGCTGGTTTCGAAAAGAAATTAATTCTATGGCAGATTTGCAAGGTTTAAAAATGCGAATGCCTGGCCTTGGAGGAAAGGTGTTAGCTAAAGCTGGTGGTAATCCGATTCTAATTGCGGGAGGAGAATTATACACAAGTTTGGAACGAGGCGTTATTGATGCAACGGAATGGATTGGCCCCTACCATGATTATATTATGGGCTTCCATCAAATTGCTGATTACTATTATTCGCCTGGTTGGCATGAAGCAGGGACTACACTAGAATTGCTTTTTAATAAAGAAAAATTCAACGCACTTCCTGAAGATTTGCAAGCCATTATGAGAACTGCCGCTGCTCGATTAAATATTTGGATGCTTTCAGAGTTTGAAGCAAAAAATACACTTTATTTAAAGAAAATCTTAGCGGAGTCTAATGCTCAAATTAGAGAATATCCTCAAGAGGTCTTGACTCAGTTAAAAAAATATACTGATGAGGTGGTGGCTGAAGTAGTTGCTTCTGATGACTTTGCAAAAAAAGCATATGAGTCTTATAATAATTTTAGAAATGAAGCCATCGAATGGTCAAAATTGACGGAGAAAGTTTTTTATAACAAAATTCAAATTTAGAATTTCCCACGGAGGCATGGAGAAGGGACACGGAGAAAAAGAGAAACTCCGTGTTCTCCGTGTTCCTTCTCCATGCCTCCGTGATAAATCAAAAAACTATGAAAAAACACTACATTTTACTAATTACACTATTTGCAATTATATTGTTATCAATCAACCATTTCTTTTTGAAAGACTCAAATAATTTAGAACACATCAATTTATCATCTTGGCAAGAAACTGATCCAAGTCCTTTTCGTCAACAACAAATGCAATTCGAAAGAGTACGAAATGCTTATGCTGAAAAAGAAATTTCCCTCAAAAAAATATTAGTTTCTAAAGACATCCATTCTTTTGATTACGATTTATTTTTACGTGCTTTTAAAAAAGAAGAAATTTTAGAAGCTTGGGTAAAACCAAAAGGTGATTCAAAATACAAGTTACTCACCTCCTATCCTTTTTGTAAAAATTCAGGATCGCTTGGCCCCAAAAGAATGGAAGGAGATGGTCAAATTCCAGAAGGATTTTATCGCATCAGTCATTTTAATCCAAAGAGCAGTTTTCTACTTTCTCTAAAAGTAAACTACCCCAATGATTCTGATAAAATTTTAAGTGATCCTACTAAGCCTGGAAATGATATTTATTTGCATGGTGGCTGCCAGACCATTGGTTGCATTCCTATTACTAATGATAAAATCCAAGAGTTATATTTATTAGCAGTAGAAGCACATGAAGCAGGGAAAAGTATTCCTATTCATATTTTCCCAACAAAGCATTTTCAAGATATTTTAGAAGAAGAGAATAGTCATTTTTTGTTTTGGAAAAACTTGGAGAAGGGATTTGAGTATTTTGAAGAGAATAAAGATTTACCAAAAATTGAGGTTTTAGAGGATGGGAAATATAGTTTCTTTTGATTTACCACGGAGGCATGGAGAAGGGACACCGAGAACATAGAGTTTCTCTTCTTTCTCTGTGTCCCCTCTCCATGCCTCCGTGGTAAAAAACTATATCAAAAACACCAACTTCGGAAACAAAATCACCAATATCAAAAACACCACTTGAATCAAAACAAACGGAATAATTCCTCGATACAAATGCCCTGTAGTAATTTCAGGCGGCGCCACTCCTTTTAAATAAAATAAAGAAAACCCAAACGGAGGTGATAAAAACGAAGTCTGTAAATTCAAGGCTAACAAAATTCCAATCCAAATTAAATTCATATCATACACCTCAAAAACTGGCGCAACCACAGGAACGATGATAAAAATAATCTCAATAAAATCAATAAAAAATCCCGCTACAAAAACAACTAACATCACTAATGCTAAAAATACATTCGGCGAAAGATTCGAACTTTTTATTAAATCCACTAAATAAGTATCTCCTCCCAATTCTCTAAACACAAAAGTAAAAGTTGTCGCTCCTAATAAAATAATAAATACCATCGTCGTCAAATGCGTAGTCTCTCGCATCACCGAATTCAATATTTTTAAATTAAATCTCCCTTGCATTATTGTCAACAATGTTGCTCCCATTGCACCAATCGCTGCCGCTTCTGTCGGAGTAGCTTTCCCTGCCAATATTGATCCTAGAACCGCAACAATCAAAACAAATGGTAAAAGAAATGCTTGAAATATTTTTTTCCAAAAATCATTTTCCCGAAATGCCTTAATTTCTTCTTCTGGAATACTAGGTGCAGCTTCTGGATTTCGTGCGGCATAAATGGCGATGTAAACAATATAACATCCCACTAATAAAACACCTGGCAATAATGCCGCTTTAAATAAATCACCTACCGTCACGCCCAACATATCTCCTAACAAAACTAATACAACTGATGGAGGGATAATTTGCCCCAAAGTTCCTGAGGCCGCAATGGTTCCAGTTGCTAATTCGGGAGAGTATCCTCTATTCAACATGGTAGGTAAACTAATCAATCCCATCGTAATTACTGTTGCTCCTACAATCCCTGTTGATGCTGCTAACAATGCTCCTACAACTACCACAGAAATCGCCAACCCTCCTTTCATTTTTCCAAAAAGCATTGCCATTGTCTCTAGTAAACTTTCTGCCAATCCTGATTTTTCTAGCATGATTCCCATGTAGACAAATAATGGAACGGCCAACAAAACATAGTTAGTCATTGTCCCCATAATCCTTAATGGCAACATCGAAAAGTCAGCAGAATCTAAAAACAATAATGCGTAAATAGTTGAAATCCCTCCCAATGTAAATGCTACTGGAAAGCCATATAGGATGAGTAAAAAAATACTAATAAAAAGTATGATTGCAAGAATTGCCATATTGTATTTTGTAGCAATGGGCTTCAGCCCGTTGAAAAAAAATATATTTCCCTAAGAAACATTAAACCTAAAAAGTCTCACTTTTCCCATTATACTTTAAAGTTAAAATCGATTTCGCCACCAAAGCCAATGCCTGTAAAAACAATAAACTTACGCCTATCGTAATTGCAGATTTTATAAGAAACCGATATGGTAATCCATTAGGATTAGGCGAACCTTCCATCGTTTTAAATGATCCTAATGCGTAATCATAAGAAACCCACATTATTAACAAACACCATGGAATCAAAAAAATCAATGATCCAAAAAGGTTGACCCAAGCCTTATCTCTTTCTGAAAAATCAGCATAAAATAAATCCACCCGAACATGTTTGTCAT
>Ga0114957_1003288_pt1 | contig 14686 bp, 9 predicted proteins | sample BantaG_FD_87175 | JGI IMG/M metagenome (GOLD analysis project Ga0114957, IMG submission 87175) | Marine algal microbial communities from Bantry Bay, Ireland - BantryBay_4 metaG | ecosystem: Host-associated > Algae > Red algae > Unclassified | place: Bantry Bay, Ireland | collected 2014-11-21 | reverse complement strand
CGGTGGGGGCAGCGTCGGGGGCGCGCAGACCGCGGGTCGGGTGGCACTCGTTGCCGCGTGCGGCGTACGTCGGGCCCGTAAGGGTCCCCGCGGCAGCGCGCGAGGGCGACGACGGTCAGGCGTGGCGTCCGCACCGCTGCCCGCGCTGCAGCGCCGACCCCGCGCTGCAGACCAGACGTAAAGATGCTGGCGGTTGGCGTCGGGGTCGTGGCCGCGTCTGTCTTGTTTGGTGGGACCAGACGCGGGGCGGGCACTCGCGCTGTCGCACGCGCCCCCGCTCCGCGCCTAGTCCCTTATTTTTATTGTTTTTTTTCGCACCCATTTTTCTGTTAGTTGCTCGTCCCCCGACCCACCACGCCCCCTCCAGTCCACAACCCACCACACCCACACCGCACTGCGGCGTGACCCCCCCAGCCGCCCGACCCGCGGCCGTACGAGCGGCCATCGGCGCTACAAGCGCTTGCGGTCGCCCTTCCGCACCACACAAGCCCGGCGTACAAGCCCAGGCTCGTGGCCCACCCACCCTCCACGCCCGACCAGTGGCACACCAGAACGGCCACCGCAGCGAGCACAGAGTTGACGTGCCGTACTCGCCGCGGCGCCATAGTCGTCCGGTGTGTACCAGTCACCCGGCAGCCGTCGACGCCCGCCCATCGACGCCAGCCGTCAAAGAGCCAGAAGGGGAGGCCCCCCCATCCAGGCCCCTGGCGGCCGGCCGACAACCTTGCAGGTGCCAGCCGACCGCCGAGAGAAGTCACCACCACGTCCCCACCAGGAACACCCCACACGCCCGCACAGGTGCCATGCAAAGCACGCCTGCACACACGCCAACTCAAACTCGCACACAAACACGCAAAAACACAATGCAAACTCGACGCGAAACCAAAAGGAGAACAGAGAAAACGAGGAAGGCTCGGCAGAGCTGCGGGCTCATCCCACCGCACATTGCATGCAGCCGCCAAAACCTTGGCACTCCAACCAGCACCGAAACAGGACAAGCAAGTACCGCCCGCCACCAACCACCCATCCACCACCCCCACCACAGCGGCACCACGAGCTGTACACGCCAGGCAAGGAAGTCGGGCAACCGTTGACACGACGCCCACGCAGGCGCCACTTCGCTCTCCCATGCGACGGCTCAGCCGCAAGGGCAGCCTAGGCGCAGTACAGGTCCTTATCGACCGACGGCGGGATCGGACCAATCTCGGTGCCGAGTTCCTGCTCGATGCGGTACAGGTTGAACCGGTCCTCAAAGGTGATCATGGAGATCGCCAGCCCCCGGTGGCCAAAGCGGCCCGACCGGCCCACGCGGTGAAGGTAGGTCTCGGAGCTCTTGGGAAAGTCAAAGTTGATGACCACGTTGACCGCTTGGATGTCAATGCCGCGGGTAAACAGATCCGACGACACCAAGTTGCGGCACGCGCCCGACCGGAAGTCATGAAAGACGCGGTTGCGATGGCTCTGAGGCATCTTGGCGTGGATGTAGAAGCACGAATAGCCCAGCTCTGTGATCTTCTTGGCCAGCAGCTCCACGCGGGTGACGCTGTTGCAGAAGATGATACTCTGGTTAATCTGCAACTTGGAGAAGAGCGTATTGAGGCAGTGCACCTTCTTGGACTCCTCCACGAAGGCGTAAAACTGCGTGATGCCCCGCAGAGTCAGCTCGTCCATCAGGTTAATCTCGTGCGCCTTGCGCTGGAAGCGGTCCCGGAAGCCCTTGACGGCAACCGGAAAGGTCGCAGAGAACAGCATGATCTGCCGCTCCTTGGGCAGGTGGCGCGTGATGATGGCTTCCACAAGCGGCGTGAACTCGCGTGACAATAGTTTGTCGGCCTCGTCCAATACCAGCAACTTGCAGCCGGACAGCTTTGCAACGCCCTTCTCCGCCAAATCGAGCACCCGACCGGGCGTGGCCACCAGCACATGCACAGGCTGATACAGCCGCATAATGTCGTCCTTGAGGGCCGTCCCACCAGTGGACACCATCACCTCGAGGCCCTTCAGATGGCGCCCCAGCTTCTTGGCAACCTGCGCCGTCTGCAGAGCCAGCTCCCGAGTCGGGACGAGCACCACCGCCCCAGGGGTATCTTGGCTGACGTCCACGCGCTCCAGGATGGGGATGAGGAACGCCCCCGTCTTACCCGTCCCGTTTTTGGCGCGCGCCAGGATGTCGCGACCTACCAGGGCTACCGGAATGGCCTCCTCCTGGATAGGCGATGGTTTCTCAAAGCCCTCATCAAAGATGCCCAGCAGCAGGTCCTGCTTGAGGTAGTAGTCGGCAAACTCGTTGCCCTTGGTCGCCGTCACATCCTCTGTCTTGATGCGATCGTCACGAGGGCGCGTTGGCCGGCCTTGCGGCTGGCCAGCCACAATCATGGCCGACGAAGAGGAGCCCGGGCCTGAGACGGAGACAGCCCCGGTCCCGTGGTTGGCCGAGCCATTGTTAAGCGCCTGCGGCGCAACAGCACGAGGCGACGCCTGTGTCACTGGCGGGTTGAGCCGCGCATCTTGGTGCACGCGTTGTTGAACGGGCGGCGGCACGTAAGACTGCTGGTGCTGCGGTAATTGACGCGGCACCGGCGCCTGGCCATTTGACGACTGCTGCTGCTGCGAGCGGGCAGGCTGCTGCTGACGACGAGGCTGCTGCTGCTGCTGCTGGCGAGGATGCTGCTGCTGCTGCTGGCGAGGCTGCTGCTGCTGCTGCTGGCGAGACAGCTGCTGCTGCTGCTGGCGAGGCTGCTGCTGCTGCTGCTGGCGAGGCTGCTGCTGCTGCTGCTGTTGGCGAGGCTGCTGCTGCGGCTGTTGGCGAGGCTGCTGCTGCTGCGGCTGACGCGGCTGCTGCTGCGGCTGACGAGGCTGCTGCTGCTGCTGACGATGCTGCTGCTGCTGCTGACGATGTTGATGCTGCTGCTGCTGACTAGAAGGCTGCTGCTGCTGCTGGTGAGGAGGCATCGGTTGCATCTGCACCGGTGATTGCTGCGGCTGCGGCTGCGGCTGCTGCACCTGCTGCACCTGCTGCGGTTGCTGCGGTTGCTGCGGTTGCTGCCCCTGCTGTGGCTGCTGCGGCTGCTGCACCTGCTGCGGCTGCTGCACCTGCTGCGGCTGCTGCGACTGCTGCGGTTGCTGCACCTGCTGCGGCTGCTGCGGATGCTGCCGCTGCTGTGGCTGCTGTGGCTGCTGCGGATGCTGCAGCTGCTGCGGCTGCTGCGGCTGCTGGGGTTGCTGCAGCTGCTGCGGCTGCTGCGGCTGCTGTGGCTGCTGCGGCTGTTGCATGGGCGGCGGGGGCGCCTGCCCTTGAGGCGTGACGCCTTGCGAGCGAACCCCCGAGTTCGGACCGCCATAGGAAGGATTCTGACTGCCGCCACCATTGCCGTAGTACGACGGCGAGTAGCCCGGTTGTGGTCTTTGCTGGAACGCCACCTGCGCTTGTTGCGCCTGCGGCGGAGGCGCCTGAGGCGTCGGCTGCGGAGGTTGCGGCCGAGCTTGGTGAAGAGGCTGCTGCTGCATCTGGTGCGAAGGTTGCTGAAGAATCTGCTGTGGCTGCGCCTGGTTATTCGGTTCTTGAAGACGTGGCTGCATGTGCGGTGCCTGCAGCTGCGGCTGCGGCTGCTGCGGCGGGGGCGGCACAGGCAGAAGTGGCTGCTGCGGCGGCGGCATCGGTCGAGGAGGTTGGCGCTGCTGCGGATGTTGCGGGGGACCTTGGAGCGCAGTCTGCGCCGGAGGTGCTGCCGCTGCTTGGGAAGATGCCAGCGCCTGTGGCGGCGGGGGCGGGGCTTGATGAGGCTGCGGCGGTGGCATCTGCTGCATAAATGGTTGACGGTAGCCACCAACCATCACTCCCGGAGGCCTAGCGTGCGGCGACTGGCCAGGCGGCGCCCCCGGCGGCGCCTGGGGTGGCGGCGGAGGATATTGGGCGCCGTACTGGGGCGCGTAACCGGCCGAAGGTGGCGGCTGCCCGTAACGCGGCGCCGCCTGCGGCGGCGGCTGTCCATAGCGCACCCCAGCCGCCGGCGGCGACGTCCCGTATGGCATCGACGGATGGGCCGGCTGCGGGCGGAAAGTGGCCGTCAGCGGGGGGCCACGGCCCCAGGCGCCTGTCGATGGCGGAGTGGGGCGGACCGCCGCGGGCCCTAAAGCGGGTCCTGCATGGGGGGCGGCAGCTGTACGTGGGTGCACATCGTAGCGCGGCCGACCGCCGCGGTTCGCGCCGCTCATGACTTGAGGGGGAGTGCGGCCACCGCCAGCGTGGCCCACGATCGCGCACAGGGGCGACTCCGAGGGAGCAAGGGAACACCGGTTCGTCAACTGCTGAATGCGACGAGGTACCCACAACGGGAGACCAAAGTCCGAAGGCAAAGCACTAGAGCACCAAAGGCAGGGGCCAAAGGAAGAGAGCACCTGATGACGCGGACGACGACAAACCCGAGACACAGCGCAGACCGCAACAGTTCACCAATTCAGTCTTGAAGGGAAGGGCCCGCAACAAGAACAGAACGTGCGAATCAACGAAAACCAGGATGCAACAGCGGCAACGGCACACGTCTAAAGGTAGAGTCACCTTGGAGATGTAGCTGGTGCTCCAACAGGGGAGATGGAGACAACGTAGCCGATCGCGACAGGATGGTACGCCACGCCACCCGACGGATGGTACGATAGAGGGGGGTCCCCTCGACGATCAACCTTGGGATAAGGGCACGCTCGAACACGGCCGTTGTGCAACAGCCCGATGCCACGAGTGCCCGGTGCCCACGGGCACGAACGGGAGCGATCGCGAGCCGCCCGCAGCTGCCACGAGGCACCCAAAGACCCTCAACGTCGTCACCCGAGTGCGACCGATCCACGCTGGTCCAAAACCGACACGACTGACGTCGACCAGCCTCAGGTAACGCCAACCGCAGCCGGGTGCCTGCGGCACCAGCCCCAACAACTCCACAAACAACCAGCCGACCAGCCGACCTCCACAAACGCGCCCGCGCCTCGACCAGGCCCGCAACAAACCCGCGGGACAGGCCTGTCGGCGACACCGGGTCGACCGTTGGCCAAACCACGCCCGCCCACCGCCCCACGCAACCACCGCCTCAATAGCAACCGCCAGTGGCGGCCCACACGCGCGGTCGCCAGCCGCAAACAGGACTCTCGACGACGCTGCGCCTGATCGCAGGGGGAAGAAGAAAGGGCGAGCCGCCACCACCGTCACCCGCCGGCAATGGGAGGGGGCGGATCGTGCGCCGACACACCACGCGACGCCGAGACGAGGGGGCTGTTCAGCTGCGCTCGCCGCGTCCACGCGCCCCCCCCACTCCTTGCTCGTTGAGGGCCGCACGCGACCAAGTGGCCAGTTGCAAGCCAGACGCAGGCCTGTGCGCTGAAGGCCACCTGCTCTGAGCCGCTGCTGAGGGGGGGGGCCCGACAAATAACTCTGAGAGGGGTTTGGCGGGGCGCACTTGGACTGAAAGAGGATGCTCACCAAGCAGAAAACAACTACATTGTCAGCAAACTGAAACCGGCGCGTTGTATTGGGTGTGCGCATGCAACTTCTCGATCAAATTCTTTCGCATGCTGATGGGAAATATCTTATAATTATTTGCTGTGGACTGTTTTTCAGTGCTGTCTCGAAGCTCACGATGCACTTGAAGTTCATGGGATGGAACCTGCATGGAGTTTCGACTCTTTGAGAAGGATCGACAGCTTGTAGTTGCGTGGCTCATTCTGCACCTCACGGTACCACAAGCTGCTCTGCATCGTCCGCTGGTCGGGGATGCGGCGTCGCAGCAGCCGTAGCAAGTGCCCCTCCACCGGCGGTCGCTGGTTTTGTAGCGCGCACTCGCAGTGACGGTGGGTGGCAGTTGCAATAGCTCACCCACTGCACACGCCCGCTGTGGTGTTTTCTGCCCTAAGTGCCCTAGAGCCTTGTCGTTGTCTGGCCGCAGGAGCGTCCTGCTGAGGCAGCAGGCGGCGGGCCAATCTGGGTTTGTTGTGCTGTGGCGCTTTGCTCTCCCCTGTCGCCCCAAATGGGCTTCCTGGAAGCGGCGGGTGTGCCGTTATCGTGGACAGACGAGGACCAAGGCGGCGTTCGGGAGCGCGTCAAGGATGATGGCGTCACGCAGTTTCTTGAGGTCTACCGGAACACGGTTGGGCGGACCAACGACGTGCTTAAGTGGGGCGACGAAATCGAGTACACGCTCCTTGCGACTGACGCAAGCGGTCGACGTACGCGCCTTCTGCTGCGCGCGGCGGAGCTGCTCGAAATCCTGAGCCGGGAGGAGCATGCGACGCCGGCGGGTTCGACGGTCGCGGTTCTGTGGCGCCCTGAGTACGCCAATTGGATGATCGAAGGCACGCCTGGCACGCCCTACCGCTGCTATGCAGCTGACCTCGACCTCGTGGAGCAGAATATGGCGCTGCGGCGGCGAGAGGTGGCCGCTCTCCTGGAGCCTGGCCAGTCGGTGATGACCCTGACGGCCTTCCCACGCATCGGCTGCGAAGACAGCACGGTGCCGTCAACTTCCCCCTACGGGCCCTACGCGCGCTCTTTTTACACTTCGGACGATGTGATTACGCCGCACCCTCGCTTCCGCACACTGTCACGCAACATTCGCTTTCGGCGGGGCGGCAAGGTCGACATTCGTGTGCCGCTCTTCCGCGATGAGTGCACGCCCAACACAGTGCCAGTGCTGCCGCCGGGCTTGGCCACCCGCGCGGCGGCGGCAGCGGACGGGGGCGCCAACGGGACGGCCGAGCACGTGCCGGCGGCGCCCGCGTCGACGCCCTCCTCTTCCGCAGCACCCATCGAGGACAGCGCCTACACCCGCATCGAGGACGCGGCTGGCGACCGCGTTGACTACATCGGGATGGACTCGATGGCTTTTGGCATGGGCCTTGGCTGCCTGCAGGTTACGCTCCAAGCGCGGGACATGGACGAATCCCGTCACTTGTACGACCAGCTGGCAGTCATGGCACCGCTGATGCTCGCTGTGTCGGCGGCCACCCCCGTCCTGCGGGGGTTCCTCGCCGACACGGACGTGCGGTGGAACGTTATTGCGGCGTCGGTGGACGACAGGACGCCCGCGGAGCGGACCGGCGGCGTCATCACCAAGTCTCGCTACGACTCGATCGACTGCTACATCTCCCCGCGGGTCGACCTCAAGCCGGAAGTCTACAATGACATCCCCGTGGCGCTCAACGAAAAGGTGTACACGCGGTTGGTGGACGCGGGCATTGACGAGCGGCTTGCGGAGCATGTTGCCCACCTGTACGTGCGGCAGCCGTTGGTCATCTTCTCGGACCGCATTGAGGTCGACAACACGGCGTCGACGGAGCACTTTGAGAACATCCAGAGCACGAACTGGAACACGGTCCGCTTCAAGCCGCCGCCCCCAGGGTCGGACATTGGCTGGCGCACCGAGTTCCGCTCCATGGACGTGCAGTTGACGGACTTTGAGAACGCCGCGTTTTCGGTCTTCATCGTCCTCCTCTCCCGCGTCATCATCGCTTTCGACCTTAACTTGTACGTGCCCATGTCGGCGGTCGACGCCAACATGGCGGCCGCCCACGAGCGCGGTGCGGCGCCGGCGGGACGGTTCACATTTCGCAAGAACATTTTTCGCCGCACGGCGTCTTCGATCCGCCCAGGCGCGGCGGCGGCCGCACCGGTGGGTGTCCCACACGTTTCCGCCGATGGAGACAGGGCGGCACGGGCGGCGGGCAGCTTCCTGTGCGAGTGCGGGCACCTGCACCAGGCGGTGCTCAAGGACGGCGCGTTTGAGGCCTACTGTGGCGATGAAGACGCGGAGGACCCAGACGCGGTGTCGGCCATGACGCTCGACGAAATCTTTAACGGCAAGCCGCTTGACGGCGGCTTTGCGGCCGGTCAAACCTTCCCGGGCCTCATTCCCCTTGTCAAGGGGTACCTGGCCTCCCTCGCACTCCCGGCCGACCGCCGCGTGCGCCTGACTGCCTATCTTGATTTTGTAGGCGACCGCGCGGCTGGGCGGCTGATGACTGCCGCCACCTACATGCGTCGCTTCCTCGAAGCCCATCCAGCCTACGCTCAAGATTCGGTCGTTAGCGAGGACATGACGCACGACTTGATTGTCCATCTTAGCGCCATCGTCAATGGGGACGTCCGCGCGCCAGAACTCCTTGGCGACTACTACCCGTCAGAGGCGTCGCTGACTGGGTCTGCCGCCGCGGGGGCGGGCGCGGACCTTCTCAATAAGATGCGCCGAGAGCTGTCCGGGGGGGAGGCCGTGCTGCATGGCTCTTCCGTGCCGGCGTCGTTCTTGGACAAGGCACTGCACCACATTGCTGCGGCGGGCGAGGCGGGCAAAGGGCCGGCCGCTGCGAGGGGGGTGGGAGCGACCGCCGCCGCCGTGCCGCCGCGGCAATAGGACGGGTGGGGCACCATGAAGGTGGTGCACCCACAGGCCGATGTCGACAGTGTCGGCAGGTTTTGCGTGCAGCCGGTGGGGGGGTTCGTCAAGAGGGCATTTCAGGTGCTTGCTGCCGTCGGCTGTTGGCCATGTCGCAGCGACTCTGCTTGTCCATTGCTCACGGTGCGATGGGTTTTTCACTATTCATGTCTTTCGTGTCACGCTTGGACCCTGCTTCATCGTGACTCTGTCTGCTGCTGCTTTCCTCCATTTTCGCCGGTGGGTTGGCGGCAGCGCATGTTGCTGCAATCCGGTTACATCTGGTGGGCCGGAGAGTGCTCGCGGCGCACCCGCGCCTCGGGGAGGTGCTGGCGGGTCACCTCGCCGACGCGACGGCGGCGGCGGGGCCGGGTGCGGCCGGCGGCGGCGGCGACGGCGGCGGCGGCGCCCGCCGCCGCCTCCACCCGCTGCTGTGCATGCTCGGCTTGGCGGGGCCGCCGCCGCAAGCGCCGCCGCCGCCCGCCGTGGCGCGCCTCGACGGCCTCGTGCGGCGGGTTCTCGGCGACCCGTCCGACGCGCTGCGGCGGGCCACCGCCGCCGCCGCCGCCGCGTGCGGGCCGCCGTCGCCGCCGCCGCCGCGTGCGGGCCGCCGCCCGCGGCAGTCGCCGCCGAATTCGAACGCGTCGGCCGGGGTCCGCTGACCGCGGCGGCGGCGGCGGCCGCCGCCGCTGCGGCGGGCGGCGGCGGCAGCGGCCGCGGCCGCGGCCGCCAAAACGCGTTGCACGGGGAGCTGCTGCGCCTCGGCGCCATCCTCCGCACCGCCGCCTTGACGCCCCCACAAGCCGACGCGGTCCTTGTTGCCGCGTCTGCCGCCGCCGTGCCGCCCGTCGCCGCCCTCGTCGGCGGGTGCGTGGCCGACGGGGCCGGCGGTGAGCCGCCGGTCGTGCCCCTCGTCGGCGCGGCAGCGCTGCGGGTGTTGACAGCCGCGGTGGCGGTGGCTGACGGCGCCACGGCGCGGGGGGGGGCGCCCGCCGCCGTCATGGCGGCGGCGGCGGCCATCCGCGCGGCCACCGCCGCGGCGGCGGAGCGGGTCGCCACCCACCCGTCCGTCACTGCCGGCCGACTGCCTACCTGCAACGACGACGACACTGACACGGCAGCTTCTACGCTCACTGGCGGTTTAGAATGCGAGTCGAAAAATATGTAGGGTAGAGACGACCCCAATGTCTCGTCCAGACCGATTCTCTCTCGTCTCCCGCGTCCCCCAGGACGCCCGCGTCCCCCCGGACCCACCCACCTACACCCCACCACCCCCCTGCCCCCCCTCCCACGCCTTCATGTGATTAAAAACCGTGGCGGCCCGCTGCAGCTCCACCCGCGCCCGCTTCTGTGCGCGCTCCTCACATGTCGCACTCTGACGAGCCTGCTCCGCCACCACCATCTTCGCCAGCGCATCCTCCTGCGCCCGCTCGTGCAGCAGGCGAGCGACTACGGCGCCAATGTAGCGCAGCCGCGGCAAAGGGAGGCGCGCTAGTCTGCCACACAGGCCGGCGGGCGGTAGAGGCGTCTGGGACATGCTCGTACCACTCCCAGAAGACGAGGAGTCGGCGCCCGCCGATGGCGCCCCGCCCGCCGATGGCGCCCCGCCCGCCGACGGCGCCCCGCCCGCCGACGGCGTCCCGCCCGCCGACGGCGCCCCGCCCGCCGACGGCGTCCCGCCCGCCGACGGCGTCCCGCCCGCCGACGGCGCCCGGCCCGCCGACGGCGCCCGGCCCGCCGACGGCGCCCGGCCCGCCGACGGCGCCCGGCCCGCCGATGGCGCCCCGCCCGCCGACGGCGTCCCGCCCGCCGACGGCGTCCCGCCCGCCGACGGCGTCCGGCCCGCCGATGGCGCCCCGCCCGCCGACGGTGCCCCGCCCGCCGACGGTGCCCGGCCCGCCGATGGTGCCCCGCCCGCGGGCGCGCCCCGCCGCCCGGCCCCAAAAGCGGTGAGGGGAGAGGGCCGGGGCGGGAGGAGAAGACGGCTTGACGGCGCCGCCCCGCCCGCTGGCGCCGCCCCGCCGCCCGGCCCTATCGTCGCTGAAGGAAACAGCCTTAACGAACCGCCATTCTGTTCAGGCGCCTGTTCCCGAACAAGCCCTCAACAAACGCGATTCTGTTCCAGTCCCGTTCGGATGCACGGACCTGGATCGCGAGATTCCGAAAGAAACGGGCGGATCAGCAGAGGGAAGCGGCCGCAACCGCCTTGATTAAGGGTTCGGCGGGAAACGTCTTAGTGTGACGGAATGCAGTCCATCACTAGGGCTGTCTTCATTGAAAAAGCAGTACAACTCATTGGAGCCTACTGCTGAAGAATTACTTCGTGGTCACCGCTGCTTAGCCCGAGACACCACAACGCTTCGTAACAAAAAAACCGCGGTTCTCCTCTGTAGGCTACCCTCGACTACACAACCGACACTGCTCCCGACGCGCCAGGCGACGGCACGGCGGAGAGCAACGACCATGAACAGATTAGTCTCAGACAAGAGGAGACCGACAACAAACACCAGAAAGATACAACACATCAAAACGCACGCAACATCATTGGTGGCATCCGCGGCGGGCGTCTGACGACGGACATGAGCCCCTCGCCGAACGGAATGAGCCGCAGACAACGATAAGCAGAGAGAACAAATAGACGAAAACATGTGAACAAAAGCACGGTGACCTGGTCAGAGCGAGACGACGGAGTCAAAAGAGCCATCGAAACGCCTGGTCGGCAGGTACACGGACCGCGGCCACATCTCAGCGGCGCGAGGCATAGTAGGCTCGCCACTGGGCGGCGTAGTCGTCGGCGACAGGACGAATTTCGTCGTCCTCTTCCTCATCCGTAACGCCTTGGCGCTGACGCTCCGTCTCACGCGCGGCTTGCGAACCGGGCAGGACCGGCCAGCCGTCGGGCAGAGGCGCGAGGCGCACAACCTGAGGGGGTGTCGGGAGCACAGGGCCCACCGCGGGCTCTGGAAGGGCGGGAACAGACCTCGCGGCTGCCGATACAGCACGACGGGTCGACGGCGTCTCCGCAGCCTCCGTCGACAAATTGGAATGTGGGAGGTGGCGGTTGATGTCAGCACCGTCGAGAAGCTGCAGGCCGTCGTGGACAGCGGTGTCTTTGGGCAGCAAGTCGTGAAGAAACAAGAGCTCTCGCTCAAACAGGGAGCGGTGACCCTGGTTGAGGATACCCTGGCCTACCGTTATCGGCGGCAGACTCGCGCGGTTGCGAAGGTAGGAGCGCACCTTGAGAGGTAGAAGAAACAAGCAATGAAACCCGAAAAGCGTAGAGATGCGTACAGGAGGCGGCACATACAAGGAACGTCAGTATGTCACACAAACTGCCGCCGTACCGGCGGGACAGGGGAGAAAAGGAACACTTCAGAGCGAAACACAGCGAGGACGCAGAGGGCGGGGACTGAGCACGACAGAAGCACACGTACTCGGAAGGAGACATTGGCAAAGTGCCCGTACAGGCACCGGATCACGCGCGAGGCCTTGTTGGGACCCGACCAGGCGACCATTGTCGACGTCCCGTCAAGTTCTTCAATCACTTTGGCCAATGCGTCAAGCATGGCAAGTCGGCCGTGCGCGTCAGAGATGAAGGCATCGTCGCGCAGCAGCTCCACACACTCGTCGCCCGACAGCTTCAGGACGCGTCGCGTGGAAGAAGATGCGGGAGAACTCCAAGAGCCCATGCCCTTCAGCTCATGAATATGCTTGACAAAAGCTGCGACAGCAATGGAAGTGAGCGAGCCGTTCAGGTGGCCAACGACGCGCTTGATGTACTGGTACGCAACGACCAGTGCCATGCCCTTCGCCGGCTTGCGGACAGGAAGCATCAATTTCTTCTGCAGGTTGTCCGCGGCCACGGCCTCGGAGGTCTTCATGACATCGGCAGCGACTCTCAGCAGGTGTGCGTTCACGGTTGTCGTCGTCGGATACACTTGGGCCGACGCGGGGGCAGTACGGATCTCAATGACAATAGCCTCAAGAAAGAGATCCTGTACATAAGAGGCCAGAGCAGTCGAAGCCGACAGCGCGTGAATACGTGTCAGTTAGTGCCGCCAGGTCAGATATCACTACAGCACAATGTTCGACCACCCCTGCCTGTCCTCACCGTACCGAGGACGCTAGCGCAGTCCGTGCACGTACCTTGATATCGCGAATGAGCGCAGCCGATCCGTCATCGGCACCGCCACCTTGGCCATCACCGACACGTGCCGAGGGCAGTCGGTCGCCAAGGCCGCCCAGCACGCTCTCGATGTGCGCCAAACGCTCCAAAACAAGCCCATTGCGAGATTCCGTCCCGTCGGCGGCGGCTGCGACGCCATCCATGCGTCGCAGCGCCGAGGCCGACTGGGACTTGACGACGACGAGCTCCGCGCGCAAGCGCGTCAGCTCCCGACGCAGAGAGGAGAAGCCGTTTCGGACGGCTTGATGCAGATCGCGCAAGATAGACTCTGCAGGAAAGTGAGCCCCTTGGGAAGCCGGAACGCCAGTAGCAGGCGCCGTGGCGGCGCGCGACGTGCGCGCGGTACCGGGACGCCGGCGCCTCACAGAAGAAGGACGGGTACCGCCAGGAGACGCCGTCGGCGAAATGGGCGGTGTGATGTACGCCGCCACGAGTGCGTCCTCGTCCATGTCACTGCTGCTTTCATCTTCATCTTGTGAGGAAGCACTGGACAGCGCACTCGCCCGCGGGGCAATGGAGTTCTGAGGCGGCGGGGAGGCGAGAGACTCGGCACGACGCGGCGACGCACCGACGGTTGCACCAACGCGCTCAATGTTGTGCGTCGCAGACGGAGAGACCGGCGGAAGAGCCCCCAAACCCGGTGGGACTTGTGCGGCTGCGAGCACGGCTTGAGCATGGGGAAACCAAAACGCGGCAGTGAAGACACGTGGATCGCGGCGTAGAGCGGCCATCTGCTCAGCAAGGTCACTGGACGCGTTGTCCGTGCGTCCGTCCGCCGGCGAGGGCAGAGTAGACCCCTTCCCGTTCTCACTGTTGCTTGGTGGAGCCGGTCGTTTGCCGAGGACACTGACAACCTGCGTCCCCGAACCAGCCGCTGTACTCGACCCGGGAGCAGCCTTATACACCGAAGACGCGCCGACAGTGCTCGCCGCAGCAGAAGCGGGCGGTGCAGGCGAAGAAGAACAGCCGTCGTAAAGATGGTAGCTTTGGGAGCGCCCGGGCATCTTCACTGCAGCAACTCCAGGCACTGGCGCAGCCGAACGAGTCGAGCCATCCACTGAACTCCGCGGAGCAAGTGGCGCGTCCACATACGCCGCCGCTTCCGGACCCACGTCGACAACAGCTTCCGCATGGAGACCCTTCTCGTCGCCACCGGCAGCCACCGTGTCGACCCCACTCTGGTCGACATCTGCAGCGTCTGCAGCGTCAGCCGTGCCTTGGACGCTGTCCTCTTCGTCAAAGTTGCCTTGGCAGTCGTCGACGTCATCAGCGACATCGCTGTTGGTACAGCCGCCATACATCGGCGCACGCGGGGGCGTCGGCGGATCCGCGGACATCCGGGCGACTTGCATCACTGCCGCCTGACGCACAAACGCTCGGGCAGGAGGGTGAGGCACGCCGCGGTAGTTCTTGGAGCGGAACCGCGACCGCTGCGGGGGTGGCATTGCCATCGTCTGCGATACATTAGGTACCGTAGAAGGCTCGCGAATCGTACGCTCGCGCCGAGACAGGTCCGCGATGGAGTCCAGATTCGGAGCGGAAGACACCGCCACCGCCGGGAAGCCTTCGCGATGCACAGATGGCGCCACCAGACGAGGGTCCGCTGGAGGCCATGGCATATTCAGCTGCGCCGCGCGATCAGCAATGATCGAGGCCACGACTGCCTCGCGCTCACGGTCGGCAGCCTTCATACGAGCAACGACCTCCTCGCGAACGGCCGCTGCAGCTTCGGCCAGAGTCTGCTTGCGAACACGAGAAGGAAGCCCGCGGACTGGCCCCGCCCCACCGACCGACGCGACTGCGGAAGACGCCACCGCCTTGCCACCCATGACCGATCCGTCAGCCGCCGCCGCCTTGCCACCGACGCGCCCGTCCGCAACCGCCGCCGCCTTGCCACCAACGCGCCCGTCCCCAACCGCCGCCGCCTTGCCACCAACGCCCACGTCCCCAAACGGCGCCGCCTTGCCACTGACGCCCACGTCCCCAACCGGCGCCACTCTACCACCCACGCCCCCGTCCCGAACCGCCGCCGCCTTGCCACCGACGCACCCGTCCGCAACCGCCGCCGCCTTGCCACCAACGCGCCCGT
>Ga0114957_1003286_pt1 | contig 14691 bp, 5 predicted proteins | sample BantaG_FD_87175 | JGI IMG/M metagenome (GOLD analysis project Ga0114957, IMG submission 87175) | Marine algal microbial communities from Bantry Bay, Ireland - BantryBay_4 metaG | ecosystem: Host-associated > Algae > Red algae > Unclassified | place: Bantry Bay, Ireland | collected 2014-11-21 | reverse complement strand
TTAAAAATATTTTGGGCGATCCCTCGATAAGAAAAATATCGAGGTCAGGCTATCCGAGACTCCGCGTTCGCTGCGGTGCTACGCACATCCTGCTGTCGCAGGATTCTCTACTATCCTTATCGCGGGAGACGTACAGTTTGTATAACGGAATAGGAGTATGTGGAGGAGTGAGGAACGAACTCTTACATCATCACTTCGTGTTATGTAGAGTATCTCATTAGAACGTTACTCCTAAGCCTCTAAACATATCAAGCGTTGAAACATAATGCACTCCAAAATCATTGCAAACATCTGGCATTTTAATCTTGCTCTTCCTCATTGGATCACTTTTTTCATGTGTTAGCAACGAGGTATTTTGGTTCATTGCAAATGCTATAATCCAAGCATCTGCTTCATCAGTATCTAGAAATTCGTCAATTGCACTTTGTTTATAGTGATCATTTTTCGAATTTGCCCAATTCGCTAACATGGCATATTCAGAAATCGCTAAAGAAGAATCTTTAAAGAAATCGTCGGGTAAATTATCATGACACCAAGATGTTAATTCATCATCATTTTTAAAAATCTCATCCCTAACTTTATCTATGCTTATTATTAATCCATCTTCGGCGAGTTGTCTCACCTTATTCCAGAAACTAGGAACAACGTCAAAAGGATAGTTTGATCTATGAGCCTGAATGAAAAAATTGGAATCTAGTATATATGGATTCATGATTGAAAAAGTTGTTCTTTCATGAATCGAGCATAAGTGTCTCCCCTTAAGCTCGTTAATTTATAAGCGTCTCTATATAAGAGTCTATTTTCGTTGACTGCATTATTAATATAGTTAGCAAATCTAAGGCTTATTCTTTTTTTCGCTGTTGCATAAAAACTTCCGCCAGAACCTTGATTCTCTTTTTTCTTATTGATGAAGTCAATGTACTCATTGTAGAAATTAAAAAAGTCTTCTCTAGAAATTAAACGTAGATCCAGAAGTCTTCGTCCGATTACAATAGGACTGACTTTAAAAATTCTACTTAATGTTTTAATTCTTTTTTCATTGCCATAGACTTTGATTAATAACTCGGCAGGTACAAGGAATTCAGCGGCTATTTTATCACATAATAATTCTAACGGATCATCAGCTGGTATCATTTGATTTAAATCAAATCCAGCACTGTCACCGAACCAAACATGAGCTAATTCATGTATTAAAGTAAACATTTGAGCTGCTTTAGTATCGGCAGCGTTTATATATAGAAATGGAGCTAAGTTATCGACTAAAACAAATCCTCTGCATTCAGAAACTTCAATTTTTCTTCTTGTATTATTTTCTACTATTCCGTTAAATGTGACAATTATTCCTGCTTCTTCAATTTTGTACGTTAAAAAATCTAAAGTTCTTTCCCATGTTTGGTGCTTAGATGCCCAATTTTGCTGTAACCCTAAAGTTTGTCTAATGTCGTTTACAACCTTTAAATAATCTACTTCAAGGTTGTATTTTCCTACAAATGGCAATTCTTCATATCCACTTTCCTTCATGTACTCCGTAAGCCAAAGTTGTCTGTCCTTTAGTATTTGAATGGTATGAAATACATTGAGAGAAACTTTGGAATTAGCATCTTTTCCAGCTCTGAAAAATGGAAATGTTAGGTTTTCTTCTGGTAAATTATTGGAAAACATATAGCCAAAAGGTACGTGCAACTTCTTAGTTAATTTCTCTAATTGCTTAACTGTAGGGTCAGATTCTTCGTTAATCCATTCATTTAATTTTGGAAAAGACAATAAAAGATCCTCCAATTCAGCTCCTGCACGTTGAGTTGCCCATTTTATATTGTTCCTATTGAATTTTTTGACTCTTGTTGCCATTGTTATACAAAGATAACTCCTTTTTTTGGGATTATATTCTTTCTAAAGGGAGGTGGAGGGAGGATTCGAACCTCCCCGTTGCACTTCGTTTTGACGATTAGTGCCCAAGCTTAAATTGACTTCTATACCTTATAGTCAGAGGATAAGACCGACTCTTTCCACCACTAGTGCTAATCCAACTACTATACTTTCAATAAATTTCAACATTCTACTTTTAACAGTATTCAGTATACTTTTCACATCTATCATAATCATAATTTTAAGTGTTTGCATTATTGTTAATGGTTTAACGACTATCCAACCTCTGACTAAGAGCATAGTAAAATCAATTGACTTGGTCACCTTAAATGCCAAATTCTTAAATCTCCTTTGAGATCTTTTTTTCTTTATTCCCCTTAAAGTATCAATAAACGCACCACCATTATTAAACACATATCTACAATAATGATAGTCTTGACCTTACTAAGATACAATTCTACTGGGCTTTACACAATTCTCTAAATTCTTAAAAGTCAGGATACAATCCTGTCGAAAATGAAAACTATAATCAACCTAACGCGCTAGGGATAAGAGAGGCCACGACCAGAGGTAGTGGGTCCCCGCCTAGTGCGTCTGGCAGGTGCGGGGACGGGAGTGAATACGAACCCTCGGATAGCCCGACCCATCAACGAAAAAAGCCATCACAGAAATTTCTGTGATGGCTTTTTTCGTTGATGGGGAGCGCCCCAGCCGTCACTATCGTTCTGTCTGGCAGGCAAAAGAATATTCAGAAAATTTTAGAACTTCATAAATTTCTTGACAGCAGATCCCTTTTCAGTAGCGATCTCCAGAATGTAAGTGCCTTGCTGTAATGTAGCAGCATTCACCTCAAACTGATTGTCGCCAGAAATAATGTCATGACTTTGCTGGATTAATACTCGACCCAATAAATCATAAACGATGAATTCCGCATCCAAATTTTCGCTGCTCGTAAACTGAATCGTCAAAATATCTACTACTGGATTTGGACGTAATTCAAGCTCGTTTATAGCAGTTAAATTCTTCATAGAATTAACTAAAGCACAAACGATGTCTTGGCTGTGTGTAGTCGCGCAACCTAACTTGTTAGTAGCAGTTAGCAACAACTCTGCCGTACCGTCACCAGCAATGATTTCAATCTGATTATCAGTCGTCGTGATGACCTCCCAGGTACCAGAAGGGTCGTTGAGTGACCATTCCAATAGATTATCATCAGTATCGATGTCAAGCGCAGAAGCCGTAAATGTTGCGCCACAGTCCACCTCTTGAGGTGCATCTAATTCAAAGCTCGGAAGTGTATTTGGAACGTATACTTCAAAATCAATTTCGTTTTGATTACCACAGTTATCCGTAATACTGTACGTATAAGACACTCTGAAATCTTCGCAATTTTCGTTCTCAACTATGTTTACTACCGTTGCATCATCATCTACACCAGAACAAGAATCTTCAGCATCTACCACAGGATTTGCAGCCCAAGCTAAGTACTCATCAATCGACAACTCTAGAGATACAAGAGGGAATAATATCTCTGGTGCCTCTTCGTCTACCCAGTAAATACGCTGTGAAACTTCGGTCGCGTTACCACAATTATCCGTCGCTGTCCAAGTACGTATTTGCGACATAGAGCAGGCATCTTCTTCGGTATCAGTAACGGACGAAAGATCCATCACAGTAACACAATTGTCTTCGAAAGAAGGCAGATCAAACTCTACCTCTTGACCACAGAAAATTTCTTTATCCTCAATTGTATTCATCAATGTTGGATGCTCAGTGTCTGCCTCTCTAAAAATATCGTAAGTCATAACCGTCATATTACCACAGTCATCCGTCGCTGTATATGTTCTAGATAAAATAGGATCTTCTGAACAGTCTGTCTCAGGATAAACTGACTCATCTACCCATATTTCTACATTTTGATCACAATTGTCTACGGCTGTAACATTGACATTTTGCAAGCCAGGAATTTCATCTCCACACTTCAAAACAATATTATCTAACTCTTGCCCAAAAACTGGTCCTTCGTTATCTGTGATTTCTATAGTCTGTGTAAACACATTGACATTACCACAAGCATCTGTTGCAGTCCAGGTTCTGCTCAACTTAGCGCCGACTCCACAGTCAGTATCGAAGCTCTGATCTAAATGCGTGATCTCTACATCAGAACAAGCATCCGTTACTTGTGGAGTGATGAACTCAAACATTTCGTCGCAAACTGATTCGATATAAAATGGCTCTTCAGCAAACACGGGTGCTTCATTATCTGTAGATATATATTGCTGGGTAGCTCTACTTTCATTGCCCATATTGTCAGTTGCAATCCATGTTCGGGTGAAGCTCTCCCCATTGCTACATGCTGAAGTATCAGATTTATCTTCAAAAGTAATAGCTGCGTCTCCGCAATTGTCTAAAGCAATAGGCATCTCTATCGTCAATTCTTCACCACAAGTATATTCTACTATAGCCTCTCCGCTGATAGCTATACTTGGTGCTTCAGTATCCGTAATTGTAATAGTCTGAGAAATGCTTGCTTCGTTACCGCAAGCATCTACAGCTGTCCAAGTACGTTGTACTCTATAAATACACGAAATACAGTTGTCGTCCGATAAATCTATATCTACATAATCAAGAGATTGAATATCACTGCAATTATCTGTAGCAATGGCTTGGTCAAAATCAAACTCATCTGAACATGTAAGCACGATGTCGCTGGACATCTCTGCAAAAACTGGAGCTTCTTGATCCGTGGTCAGTATAGTTTGAGTAAAGCTACTCACATTACCACAATCATCTATTGCGGTCCAAGTACGAGCTCTCAATGGTAGACCTGCGCAGTTGTCTTCTGACTCCTGGTCATAAACGACTACTTCGACCTCACTCATATTGTCCGTGATGTCTGGATCGGAGAACGTGCCAGTTTCTCCACACTTTAATTCAATCACTTCAGGAACTCCAGTAAAAGAAGGAGCCTCCTTATCATCAAAATAAAATGTCTGACTTGCTTCGGTCGCATTGCCGCACATATCTGCTACTACCCAGGTACGCGTAAGCCCACAACCTTCAGCCAATGGCTCATCGGTGTAGTCTATATCTAGGTGATTGATAGTGGCACAATTATCCTCGCACAAAGGTGAACCAAACACCATATCATCCATATCTTGGATTGTCTTTGATTCTGGTATATATGTGAATACGGGTGCCTCCATATCTGGTGGTATGGTGATGATTTGCTGAGCTGTAGTTACATTACCGCAATCATCAATACCTGTCCAAGTTCTGATCATTTCGCCAGTTTGGCTGCAGTCTCCTTGTATAATCTCATCTTTAAAGGTGAGCACTACATCGCCACAAGCTGTCTCGCAGACTGCCTCACCAAAGGCTGCATCTTGCCCACACTCCATCGTTTTAGATTCAGGTACAAAGGCAAACTTTGGTCCTACATAAGTATCAGGTACTACCCAAGCTTCGGTAACTGCCGTAGCGGTATTACCACAAGCATCTGTAGCCGTCCATGTCTTGAAAATATCATAACCAAATCCATTATTACAATTGTCGACAACCGCTCCAGTGTTCAATACCGTAACACAAGTAATAGTCACCTCATCACAGTCATCTGTGGCAATTGCTTCTGGTATCAATATCTCTTCAGAACAGAAGAAAGTCAAGTTCTCAGGTACCGAGGTGAATACAGGTGGCGTGTTATCAGCAGGAATATTGTATGAAACTGTTTGTGTAGTTTCATTGCCCGCTGCGTCAGTAGCAATGACTTCATATATGTATGTATAACCCGTATCGCAGGTTCCGACATCAGAGATAAGTGTAACTGTGATCGTTACTGGTCCATTATCATCTGTAGCAGTAACTTCGTTTGGATCAAGTACGCCATCACATCCTATAGTAGGTGGAATGAAAGTGATCACTGGAGGTGTGTTATCTATTTCTCCGAATGTTACTGTGACTGAGGTTTCGTTACCACAAGCATCTGTAGCTGTATAGGTACGGATGGTCTGCCCGCCATTCATCATGTCAGTAAAAGTAATAGTTACTTCACTGCATTCATCTTCCGCAGTTGGATCTTCATTTATATCCGTTGGGATGAAAGTAAATACGGGTGGGGTATTATCAGTAACCGTGATGGTCTGGGTTTGGCTTGTTGAATTTCCGCAAGCATCGGTAACAGTAAAAGTAACCGTGACAGGGTCATTGAGACATTCGTCATCTAGTACATCTAGATCAAGATCATTGGTGATGGTAACATTGGTGCAGATATCTCCTGCCATGATGTTGCCATTATTATTCAGCCAATTATTAACTTCATCATCATATGATCCAGTGCAAACCAGATCAAGATCGTCTCCACCACTTAAGATAGGCGCTGTATTATCGACAAGTGTGAAGGTTGCCATGAGCGTGATCACCTGACCACAGTCATCCGTACCCACAAAAGACACATCAATTGAAGCATCGTCGCATTGATCGTTGATAGTTGGTAAAGTTGGGTTTTCTGGGATCGTAGTGAACGTGACGTTTCCACATGTATTAAGTGTTGCTCCTGCTTGATTTGTTAAAAAAGAATCAAAAGTTGCATCTACATCATCGTTACATTCCACTTCTACATCCATTGGCTCTGTTGCTACCGTAATAGGAATATCATTCATGACCTTAAATACACCAATCGTAATATTAGAATTACCGCAGTCATCCGAGGCAATAAATTCTATACTTAAACCATCTTCATCATCACAGGAAACAAAAAATTGTGGATTGATTGGATTGGTAGTAAAGGTAGTTGCAGAACAAAAATCAATTGCATTTGCTCCGCCATTATCTTCAATATACGCTTGGAAGATGGAATCCACATTTTCAGAGCAGCTTACCCACTTGTCCTTTGCGTCAGTAACAATTCTGGGTGCTTCCGTTTTTGTAACATTGATTATAGCACGACAAGTATTCGTTCTACCACAGGCATCTTTAGCGGTTATAATTATCTCTTGGGTTTGATATACATCATTGGAGCAAACGTTTACAAAGTTGTTAACATCATATGTCGTGCTAAGCTCCATCCTATTTCCACAAGTACTGAATACACTGAGTGTGTCTAAATAATTTTCAAGTTCACCTTCTATACCATCCGCACAGTTAATCTCTAGAGGAGCTAATTTGCATTCCTCGTTTATTTCGCTTTCATCGAAAACAAACTCCGGGACATTTCCAAAAACGGTAAATGAAAGGGTACATTCTCCTACTCTACCACATTCATCAGTAACCGTCACTGGATAGTGCAGACAAGTCAAATCACATTCGATACCTAGAGAGGCATCGTTTATAATAGGCTCTCCAATATCAAAATCTAAGTCAAGACCGCAAGCATTCAATGCAGTTATATCTTGAACATTAACTTCTAAATCATCTAAGCAAGTCACCAACTGGGTCGGGGCGTCACTTGCTGGACAAACCAACTCCAAAGGTTCATCCAAAATAGGATAAGAAAATTGCTGGCTACAAGTGGCTAAATTGCCACATTGATCTTGTAGATAATATTTTCTTTCAAGGATTCGAGGACTTCCAGTACAACCATTTCCACCATTTTCGAATTCGTCAAAGGTGACGGCTATTCTATCTGTGCAAAGGTTGTCTACATTTCCGCCTGCTGCTACAAAATCAAAAACTGTCTCGTGCGGAGATGGGATGTCATCAAAGCATTCGATAAGCGATATATTACCTGGGCAAGAGATCACTTGATTGCCAAAACCCGAACAACCTAAAGCTCCACTGCTTGGAAATGCGTGGTTGGTTTGAGATACTGAAAATTGTCCGACATACGCTGGCGGTGCAAGTCCCTTGACAAAAATCAAAAATATGTCACCTACTTGCCCACTTATGGTGATGGTTTCAGAACTAGAATTGATATCCGCACTACATGCAATGGGATCAGGCAAGGTACCACATGTCCCTGCTGCAGTGGCTACATCAGCGAACGGCCCCCAAGCTGCTACACTTAGATTATTATTACTAGTAAATTTTAGTGTAATAGGACCTGTGCTTCTTATTTCAGCATAGAAATACCCCATCACGGGAGCAACGCCATTGGTAGTTTGTGATATGCATCCATAGCTGTTACCGGGAGTCAAAGCAATATTGCTTCCCAAAGGATAATCATATTTATTAAGCACACAAAGTGGAGATGGGTCTCCGCAAGTACCAGTTTGACTAAAAGCTTGTGTCCAAAGACTCAAGATTAAAAGAGTAATCAGTATTCTCATAACTTTATTTTTCAGTAGATTATATGATATATAAGTAGTTGGCTTACATTGGTTTTGGTAGGTTTTTTTGAGACAATTTGGGCTATGCCACTCAAATCGTCACTAAATATACTGAATATTTAGAAAAATATGACCCATAATACGGCTATCTATATATGACATAGCCATTAATCCAGGTGTGAAGGCATAAAAAAACCTCTTCTTGCAAGCAAGAAGAGGTTGAACAAATGAACTTTGAGACCCTTAGCCATCTGGTAAGCAAGCTTACTATCAGACTAAAAATTTATCTTAAAGGATGATTTGTAATCTACATTGAGTATTACTCGATTACAATCATCTTCATTGTTGCGGAGTGAGAAGCAGTTTCTAACTGGTAGAATAATACTCCTTTTACGTCGAGTGAATTCACATCAAGATCAATCTTGTTGTATCCCTTCACATAATCATTAGTAATCACTTTAAGCTCTTTACCTGATACATCCATAATGCTAAGTGTAGCAGTAGTCGCCTCTGGCAAATTGAATCCAATCACTGTATTGTTTAAGAATGGGTTTGGCTGGTTTTGGAATAATTCAAATCCATTACCATTTTGCACTGTACCATTCTCAGAATTAAGATTCAATTCTACATTTTGCTGTCCTTCATTATTGTAAGCGATAGAAGGTGTATACTTCGTACTTAGGCTTATTGCATCAGCAATAGTTCCAGCTCGCTTAGCTGTAAATTCTAGTGTGAATAATGCATCTGACTTTGTGCTTACTTCTTCTGCTGAATCTGTATTCCAAGAGAAAGTAAGTATTCCGTCATTAAGCATAGTCGTTCCGAAGTTGCCTTCAGATACCGTTAATGCACCTGGGTTTACACCAGCAAATTCAAGTGTATTCTGATCGAAATCAATAGAAAATTGCATAGCAGAAATCTGCCCCAAATCTTCTGATGAGAAAGGAATCTTTACTATTTCGCCAGATGCAATTGGAGCATCATTAACTATCAGATGCGCTGTAGGATATAAAGATCTAGGCGAAACATCAAGCAATCTATTTGCATAAGAGTCGCCATCTAAATCTCCTAATTTTACACCAATGAAATCAGCGGCAGCATTCGAAGCGAGTTGATTGAAGCCTATAATTTCTGGGTATACTTCTGATAAAGGGTTCAACGAATTGTTGAATTGGTAATCTGCATCAATAAAACTCCAAGATTTTAGCGAAGAGAACTCATCGATAGAGTATAATATCAATTGTCTTACTTCAATCAAATCAAGGATATTTAGTGTCTTATCTTCATTGACATCTGCTGCGATAATCTTGTAAGGACTATTCAACGGTGTAATACCTAGAATATGTCTAGTCAATAATACTAGATCGTAGGTTGTAACTCCATTAGCAGGATCTATAACCTTTGAAGGCTCAACGGAGTAGTCTCCATTCACAACAAGGTTATTGAATGCAAATTGACCATCTACATCGGTGAAGAATGGATTCATATTCATGTTGTTGCTTTCTACTTCAACAGTTACATCCTCAACGTCTTCGTTTTGCTCGTTGAAAATTCTACCAGAAATTTCAGCTGAAGATGCAGCAGCTGAGTCACCACAGTCATTACCCGTATCTATCACATTTAATTGTGATGTACAGAAATCCCAATTACCAGCCTCATCGGTTACAAATACCTGAATAGTGAAATTCGTAGGCAAAGCATTTCCATCAGCATCCCTGATTAAATCATCACAAGTAATCGTTACACTCGTTGCTGATGATGGTGAAGTTGGGTTAGGATTTATAGCTAGAGAGGCTGTTACTATAATGTCCTCATTAGCTGTGCAGTTATCAAAAGAACTACCCTGCTGAATAAGGTCATTAGCCCAAATAGTAATAGACCTAGAATCACCATTCATAATCACAGTACCTAGATCAGTACAAAATGGTGTTGGATTCTTCACATCTATAACGGTAATCAAGAAAGAACAAGTCTCTGTGTTTCCACAGCCATCAAATGTTTGAGCAAATGCTGTATGCTCACCTACAGGGAATACACCCTCAATAGATGAATCGTTCCCAAATTCATTATCAGAACCGTCTGAAAATAAATCAACTTTCCAGAAGTAAGTCAAATCGTTAGAACAGTTATCGGTAGCTGAAATATCTACCAAAACATTTCCAGAACAATCACCACTAAAAGTATCGAAGAACTGATTTTCGCAGACTACAAAAACTGGAGCCTCTTCATCAACCACGTCGATCTTTTGAGTATACTTGAAAAAACCGTCTCCATCATCTTGAAACTTCAATGGATCACCTGCCACTGGAATACCGCCATCGGTCGTATTTGTAAAATTATCAATACAGGTATTCTTAACGAAATAGGTTCTATGAATTCTGTTACAAGCTCCTGAAGATATCACAAAAGTTTGATCTTCAATTGCGATTCCTATTTCACCACAAGTCACTCCAGATATGATAGGCTCTCCTACCATATCAATATTGGCTACATCAGCACATCCTGTGATGGTAACATCTGCAGGAAAAGAAACGAAGTAATTGAAATCTGGTTCTACAGTAATCGTCTGCACGCAAGATGCAACACCTGTACTTGTAAAAGCAGTAAACTCTCTCTCTATAACACCTTGCCCACAATCAACAGTATTAGAAATTTCTGCATTATTTACAGCATTAATATTACAGTTGTCGAAAGCAAAACCATTGATTCCGTCTAAAGCAGATGCATTCATTATCACGTCACCTGTAGTAGAAATGTCTGTAGGATTTAAGCAAGAAACTGTAACGTCAGCCGGACAAACGATTTGCGCCCCAACTTTATCTTGTACTTCTACAGTAACCATGCAAATGTTAGAATTACCAGCTGCATCAACTACACGCAGCACCACCATAACCTCTAGACCTGCATCTGCACAAACTAAATCTAAACAATTCGCAAATGTGTCATCGTCCGTACCCATTCTTTTTATCATTCGACTAGTGATGCCACAGTTATCGTAAGATCCGCTATCAAGATTATCTGCACATACGGTTGCTGTACCATTGTCTACATTGGTCAAAGACACAGTTGTAAATTGATCACAAATTGCTACTGGTGCATCATCATCTATAACATCATAGAATACTGAACATGTATCTGACTGATTGTTGCAATCATCTGTAGCAAAAAAATCAATTCTATAGTCTCTTTGAGAAAGGCTCACTTCAACGGATAAGTCAGGAACTTGGCTAACCAAAATATATCCTGTTCCAGTTCCACCAGATGTAAAGATGTTTGCTGAATACGAAATCGGTTCACTACAGTCATCTGACGCCACTGGTGCTATTAATAACCCAGTAAAATCACACACTCCTGGAACAGCGCTACTTGTAAATAGCGGTAATGGATTTTCAAAGCTTCCACCTACTTCATCGGCTTCTACGCAATCGTCAAATTCAGGAGCAATAGTATCTTCTGTTTTGATTATTTGCGGAAAATCGGCAAAAAGAAGATTGCCTGTGCACCAGTTAAGTACTGTAAATCTGCGGATAAACTTTTCGGTTGAACCACAAGTTTCTTGTAAGGAAGTAGTACTAGAACTCACTGTGAATCTACATACATTATGATCTACATCTGTGATCGGTAAAAACTGTAAGTCACCATCATTATCCACTCTAGTAGTATCAGTACCATTTATGAGATCATTAGTGGGATCAGTATCCACTCCATACTTTGGATTATCATAGTATGGTACAAACACTGGATTTATAGAAGCTAATGAATCTAAACTAATATCAGTACCACATTCTACTGTGATTGAAGGACTTGGGGCGGTTACAGTAGATGGTCTCCATACGTAGATAAACTGTTCACAAGCATTACTAGTTTTTCCATTTGTATCGGTAGCAGAATAGAAATTTACAATTACATTATCAACCATAAAGTTTGCAGCCACAAATTCCATTACAGCTGGATCATTTGAATCTGGAGCAGGGATCGTAGTATTTGCAGTAGCTTGAAAAGGAAATGTAATTCCACAATTACCATAAACAACCGTAACTACGCTTGAGTCAGCAACTCCTGAGCAATCATCATATACTGGCGTACCAGCATCAAAATCCTCTCCACAACTTACGTTGATAAACTCGTCTTCTAGAGTACATGTTGGACCTGATTTGTCTTCTGCATTGATAAAACCCCAACAGAAATTACCAGAGGCAGAGTTTGCCATAGGTGGTGTATACATAATCTGAACTTCATACATACCAGGCTCAGTAATAATATCATCTGTTTGTCCGAGGATATTAACCGTATACTGAGAATCAACAGCACACTCTGCTTCAAGCAACATACCAGGTGTAACTTGTAATTGACAAAACTGGCTAAGTGTTACATTGACAACATCGTCACAAGCCAATACTGGTTCGATAACTATAATTTGATCACAAGTGGTTGTTATACCAGCACAATCATCAACTGCAAAAGTAATGGTGTGTGTTCCCACTGGAGCACCCGTTGCAACGGAAACAGATCCATCAGCATTCGGTGTAGTAAAGGGCATAAGGTCAGTACTTGCCATTGGCGTTACTGTATTACCTGCGCAAGATCCTGTTACCATAGGTGCATCAACTGTAAACGCATTTGCACTACAACCACTATTAGTAGCAGCTACAAATCTTGGTGTTCCACAAATAATCTCACAACCTTGACATGTTACCTCTATATCGATATCCCTCCAATCTTCAACGCACTGATGAGAATAAAGAGCAAGATAAACATTACCGTCCATCATAGCACAATTTGCAGCGGGAGTGTACGATAGAGTGGTACAATTATTACCATCAGCATTATTACCAGTCTCTGTTATAAATGATGTACTTGTAGCCAAGGTATCATTATATAATTCAGCTTGTGGAAATTGAAAACTATTACCGCTGTTGGGTGCAAAGCAAAACTTAAATGTGTATGCATTTGCAGGATTGATCGTCAATTCAAAAACATTTCCAGATTGTCCAGAAAATGTAGTTGGAATAGTAGTACAATTATTCGGAAAAGTAAAACTTGTGTCTGCTGACATTGGTGCAGTACAAGTTTGCGCTACTATCCCTGCTTGACTAATCAAAAGGAATAATAACATCAAAGTGAATTTCCCCACCAGTGAGTGTTGAGGTTTAAAATTTGAAGTAGTAGTCCCTAGTGAGTTTGAAAAGGGAGCCGTAACGTGCTTCATAATGTTCAAGATTTAAGTGATATAATTAATTTATGTTTTCAATAATTATCACCCATTTGAAAGCAATACGCACTAATTTTTAGGGTCACAAGAGAGCAACTCTCTGCAAAAAAAGTCAGACCACGACTATGAAAGATCTAAGGTGAACACACCTGATCCATACACACAAAGTGGTGTAAAGCATCAAATAATTCTGAATTGGAGAGATTGAACACGACCAACAAAAGTCTAGGTGAAAGCACAGAGGCTCACCACTTTTTTCAATCAAACCCTTACAGAACTGGGTTCGGTTTATGATCGGTTTATGAAGATGACTACGTCGATGAACGTAGCCGATAGACACATTAGAAAATTGTCTAATGTATTAGGTATTGTACTTGGAAAGATTCGCTGGGTTGCGAAGAAATGTGAAAAAAGAATGTGAAGAAAGGTTAAAATCTAAATTTTTAATCTCAAATGGTTAGTTATCAGTGTTTTATGTATTAAATAAAATATGTTAAATAATTAAAAAAAAGGAGGTACCCTCACGGATACACTCCTTTTTAGTGATAGTTATGTATAGATAAATATATAATTTGATCCTAGAAAAGGATTATTATACACTATCTATGCACATGGGACTAAACTTGTTGGATACATTGTTCAGGTGAAATACTGTTGCCAGTAAGATCGGTTTGGGAATTAGGGATCTAAATGTTGTGTGAGCTTCCGCTAAAAAGGTTTACACTATACCACTAAGTGTATTAGATGGTATAACAATTGTTCGATTGCAGCGCAAATATAGCTATATATTAGATTTATCTAGTACCTCATTTGGGGTAATTTTTAACATATGTGATATTGTTTTATGTTTGTTTGGGGACCGCCCTTTTGAGTTTCGAGGTTTGAGTTTTGAGTTTTGAGGTTTGAGTTTTGAGGTTTGATGTTTGAGGTTTGAGGTTTGAGGTTTGAGTTTTGAGATTTGAGTTTTGAGTTTTGAGTTTTGAGCAAAACAGAATACTAGTTGATAGCGAGAGTCTGCCTGATATAGAATAGCTAATAGGGCGCAGCATTTTCAACTTTTAATTCTCTCCCCTCTCATGTCTCAACTCTTTCGCTGGCGTAACCACCTTAGGCACCTAAGCTTCTCTAATTTGTTCAAACACCTAAAAACACCTAAGGTATCTCGAGCAAGTGAGCTTGGCTGTTTAGTGAAACGCTTATGCGACCTGCGTTTTACGAAACACTTATTTTTATTGAAGACGAAAGACGAAAGAAAAGCATTCATAATCCATATTTCGCTTATAGCCTTGACTACTCAAAATACAACAGAACAAGTAAGCGAAGCATTTTTAACTTTTAACTTTGAACTTT
>Ga0114957_1003285_pt1 | contig 14694 bp, 6 predicted proteins | sample BantaG_FD_87175 | JGI IMG/M metagenome (GOLD analysis project Ga0114957, IMG submission 87175) | Marine algal microbial communities from Bantry Bay, Ireland - BantryBay_4 metaG | ecosystem: Host-associated > Algae > Red algae > Unclassified | place: Bantry Bay, Ireland | collected 2014-11-21 | reverse complement strand
CGGCGCGCGGGCCCCCGGCCCCGCCCCCTCCGCCCCCCCCGCCCCCGGCCCCCGGGGGGGGGCCGCCCCGGGGGGGGGGGGGGGGGGGGGGGGGGGGCCCCGGGGGGGGGGGGCCACCCTGGGGGGGGGGGGCGCCGAGCAGCGCGGCGACGGCGGCTCGACCGCCGGCTGGCGTCTGTCAATGGCAAGATCACAGCGAGACAAGGTGCTCCGTTGACGTGAAGCCGACCCACAAGCAAACAATCCCCGCGCATCCCCCATGCAACCACCGAGCTCTGGCGTAGACGCCTCGCGCCCGCCTCCGCCACCGTCACCCCTCATCGGTACTGGTCGTGGTCCATGTCTGTCTGTGCCGCTTCGAGCGCCTCGGACAGCTTCTCGCTGATGAGATTGATCTCGGCGTTGAGGTCTTCCAACGCCGTTGCGATTGCGTCGGTCGGCAGGTAGGGTGGCGCGCCGTCACCAACGGTCCGAGACTGCTGCGTGTGGACGCGAATGACGATGTGGTGTTCGAGTGGATGCGGCTGCTTGTACGCCACATACGTGACCTTGGGGTCCCGCAGGAGCTGCATCCGCACCAGGTTGCCCAGCGTGTGGTCTTCGCGCTCAATAGACAGGGTACCCGCGTTTTCTATCTTGATGTCCCGCTCGTAGCTCAGCCTGGCGTGTGTAGAAGTGAGGGCGTCAGGGGGACGCACACGTAGGGGGAAGGGCGGACCGTACAGGATGAGCGGGGAAGAGCAGAAGTTCAGGGGGTGGGGGGAAGAAGAGTCAAGCGACGGAAGAGAGCGGCCCGAGACGCAATCAGCGGGCCCCAACCGATACTTGGATGGCAAGTGGCGGCGTCAGTACCTCCACCATGCATGCAGAATCGCGGAAGAAGTGCCACTACTCAATACGAGATAGGACCACCGCTCGTGGTAGGCGCTCAGGCACGACGAGTGCGGAAGCCCGATTCGTATACCGCAGTGCAGAGCGCCTTGCAATGCCCCAGTCGACGGTAGAACGAAGACAGGAACAAGTTGCAGCATCGAAACTAGTGGTCAACCCTCGTCCACCTACCGCGACGGACCACACCCAGTCGCCGCCGCATATGATGGTGGTGGTCAAACAACCAACAAACGTCGAGCCGACTTACTTTTGGACGCCGTCCGGGAGGACAACAGCTGCGAAGTGGTCAGGTGCATTCGACATGACGCGCTGCAGCGAGAGTTATTGAGGAAAGACACACTCGGCGGGGGTCGGCACCGAAAGAGCAGTGGGGAGAAGTAGAGGAGCGACCAGCGAGCACTGTGTGTGAGCAGCGATACATCGGCACAGCATGGCAAAATACACGTGGCGCGGTATTGTGCAAATATCACTTAATATTCCAATGCTCGCCATTCCGGATTTGCTCCGAGGCATCAAGCAGCAAGAGGACTCTTGGTTTGCAACTGTCCAACGCGCTCTCGACTCCAGTTTCCTCGTAGCCTCGTCAACCGACCTCATGCCGCTTCTGTTGACGTTGATTGCTATCCCCTCCTCTGGCCGTGAGCAGCAGGTGGATCGGCAGGTACGCGTCCTCACTGCGGCTTCTTGTGCTGTCCCTATTGCCACCGCGCCGCCCTACACCCACTCCCGGCGTCGCCTACCTCTTCGGCAACATGCTGTCGGCATTCGCGCGCCACGCGGCGACAGGAGCGCGGCAAGCCGCCGCCACTCCCCGGGCAATGTCGGTTGCAGGCACCCCTGGTTTGATGTCGGTGACTGGTATGCGCTTCAAGTCGCGTGTGGCTGTGGCCGAAGAGGCCAAGCCCGACACTCCTCTGCGTCCACTGGAGGAGACCGAGACGTACGACCTGCCCGCCTTCAAGACTCACCGCATGGACTTGGGTGGCCTTCCGACGTCGACCACCGCGTCCGGGGCGCAGCTGCAAGAGTACTTTGAGTCGATGTACCGCATGCGGCGGATGGAGACCAAGGCCGACGAGCTGTATATGACCGGTCATGTGCGCGGCTTTTGTCATCTGTACAACGGGCAGGAGGCGGTGGCGGTCGGGGTGGAGGCCGCCGTGAGCTACGAGGACTACCTCATCACCGCGTACCGCAACCACTGCCAGCAGCTGGCACGCGGAGACACGGTCGAGGCTGTCCTCTCGGAGCTGACCGGCCGTGTCACCGGCTGCTCGGGCGGCAAGGGTGGCTCAATGCACCTATACAAGCCCGAGAACCGGTACTTTGGCGGCAACGGCATTGTCGGCGCGCAGGGCCCGCTCGGCACCGGCCTGGCGTTTGCGGCCAAGTACCAGGGCACCAAGAACGTGGCGATTAGTATGTTTGGCGACGGTGCCGCCAACCAGGGCCAGATCTTTGAGGCGCTCAACATGGCGCAGCTGTGGCGGCTGCCCATCATGTTCATGTGTGAGAACAACCGGTACGGAATGGGTACGTCCACAGCCCGCGCGGCGGCCAGCGGCGACTTCTACACCCGTGGTGACTACGCGGCGGGCCTGTACATTGATGGTATGAACGTGTTGGCGGTGCGGGAGGGCATCGCCTACGCCGCGGAGCGGTGCCGCTCTGGTGAGGGCCCGGTTTACGTGGAGGTCGACACCTACCGCTACAAGGGACACTCCATTTCGGATCAAGGTACGGGCTACCGGACCACGGACGAGGTGCAGAGCATGAAAGCATCGCGCGACCCCATTGACCAGGTCAAGACGATGCTCGTTGATGGCGGCTGGGCGACGCTCCAGAGCCTCAAGGGCGTCGAACGGTCGCTGCGCAAGGAGGTGGACGCGGCGGTCAAGTTTGCCACGGAGGCGCCACAGCCGCCCCCGGAGCACCTGTGGAAGGATGTCCTGAGCCCGTCGGCCAGTGGCGAGTCGGTGGTGCGGGGGACGCTGGTAACCAAGGGGGGAAAGGTGGGGACGCCTCTCTAGATTCGGCGCGGACGGAGCGTTGGTCCTGACGGGCAGAGCAGGTTGTACACACACGTGGGGAGGGCAGGGAGGATGAGACATAATTGAGTTCACGTCCTCCATAGATTGTCCGTCACTAGCTTGAGAGAAGGACCTGAACTTCGGTTGTCCTTCGCGCATTCTTCCTCCAATCCTCTCACGACGTGAGGGAGGTGCATTGCGCCTGTCGATCATACTACCTTGCCACCTGCCAGCCATCATGACACGTCCGGTCGTGCGCGCCCAGTGGGCACCGACGTGTGGATGCCATTTGGTCAACCACACGTGTGCAAGAATGCGCTTACTCCGCCAGACGGACAGGTAGTGTGCAATGCGCAGGTGGAAAAATAAGAGAAGATGTACGTATGTGGCAAGGGTGGCCAAAGAAAGAGCAATACAGACAAGAGGAGGTACGGCTGACGACAAGGCGCGTACACGTCCATTCAAGGAGAGAAAAAAAAACGCTGTACAAGAAATACGAACCTGCTGAAAAGACTAATCAAAAAAGCGGCAGGCAAATGCAGCTGGTAGCAGCTTATCATGCCACAACACCGTCCCGCTCGCCACTATCACCACCGCCGAGCGCACCTTGACGCGCAGCTGCCCGCTCGCACAGCCGCTCAAGTACAGCGCCGCCGCCCCGTGGCGAAGCGCGGCGGCGGCGGCGAGGCACAAACATCGAGTCCTCCCCGCCTTCGGGCACAAAGCGGCGACCCGCCAGCCCGCCGCGGCGCTTACTGGCTACAGCGCCACGACCACCGCTCCCTGAGCGGCTGGCCTCCCCTGCCCACAGCGCCGGTGTCCTCTTAGACGACAGCTTGAGATTGTTAATCACCACCGCCGACTCGGCGCGGTGAAGCAAGCGAGTAGCCACGCTGTCAATACCGCCCGGCGGGAGAGCGCCAAGGTGCAACAGTCGGGCACCCGGCAAGCGCCGCAGGCGCCGCAAAAAGGCGGCAAACGCGCTGGCTGCAAGCGCCTCGGACGCCTCGGCTGAGATGCCCGGCCGCGGCCGGCCATCCAAAAACGCCGACGTGTCCATGCTCGACGAGCCGGCCGTGGGGGGTGCGCCGCCCAGGAGGCGCGCACCCTCACAGTCGCCTGCACAGCCGGGCGCCGTGCATGCAGCGCAAGCAGAAGACGCTGGGGGAATAGCGTGGAAGTGGAGCGCTACCGCCTCAGGGTCATACGCGATCCGAACGAGGGGGGAAGGCGGGGCGGCTGACGGGGCGGCCGACGGCGGAGGTGCACCGCCCTGGGTGGCTGCCGCGACAGCTGCCGCCGCACGAACTAGGTAGGTTGACTCGTCCGCCTGGCGCGAGGAGGTGTGGAGTGCCAACAGCGACGCTGTCGTTGGCGACGGGCTCAGCGCGACGCGCATGACCGCAACTGCCCAGGTCGATGCCACCAGTGGAAGGTTGAAAAGCGCTGTCGCGTCGGCCAGGGTGACGCCAAACGATTCGACCGTTGGGGAGGGGGCGTTGAGAGCATCCCGACTGCCGGGATCCGACACAACTTGATCAACGTCCATTGCCGACCGGCCGTCAGTGTCGGGCGAGCCGGCCGTGTCGCCGGTGTCGCTCTTGTCGCCATCATCGGCCGACGCCGCACCGTTGCCGTTACCCACCGCTTCCATTGGCACGTTGGCATTGTGGGCCACCTCAGCCTTGGCAACGACGTCACCACGGCTGCCGCCGCCCACGGTGGTCGCCGTGGCACCCACTCCATTAGCACCTGCCCCAGGTTCAGGCAAATGCAGCAACGTCCGGAGGCCGGACGTGAAAAGTGGGATTGTCAGCCGGCCACAGAGGGCATCGGTCAGCAGCAGCAGCAGTCGTTCCCGCACCTCTTCGGGCAGCGCATTGACAACATGCAGCTTGTCGCACAAGGCGGCGGTGAGTCGCACCACCGCATAAAGCGGCACATCCCCGTACAGCACGTGCACGGCGGCGGGAGTGCCGGCGTTGGCTGGTGGCGAGATGACGTTGGGCCCACTGGGGCCGACAGCTCCACCCGATGACGCTTGCCCACCACCAGCCTTGGCGGCGGGATCAATCGGCGACGCAGGCGTCGCAGCAGTAGCGTCGCTCACCACGTCGCTCTCGTCTCCCCCGCCGCCAAGCAAGCCGTCCAAAAAGCCATCCAGCCATACCGTCACCGCCACCGCCGCCGCCCCATCGCCATCACGCAGTTGCCACTCGAGAGCGTCCCACAGGAGTCGGCGAGCCAGCAGATAGTCCGGTGCACACCGGACGTAACTGTACATCCAAAAGCCGCCGTACCGTCGGGCGGCCACCAGGCTGTCCACCAACTCGGGCGTGTCCATACACCCATTGTTGTGCACCGTCATCTGGCCGCCAGGCAGCGGCACCACTACATCTCCAAGACCATCGCCGTCGGATGCGGCAGCGACGGGGGGTTCCTCATCCTCCCCGAGCTGTTGTGCCGCGCCCGGCACGGCGTTGGCGGAGCGCGCGAGAGCGCCCGTGAGGGAAGAGGACGAGCGGAACGGTTCGGTGCGCCACACCGCACCCAGCTGCCGTCGAGCGTGCTTCCACGATGCCAGCTGCGTGCGCAGGCGCGCGAGCACCACGGGCGCGGCTAGCACCGGGTTGAGGCGTACAAAATCGACGACCGGCCGCCCGTGCCGCCCATAGACCATGTCCAACGCATGAAAATCGACGGCAGTCAGCGTTGCCCATGCACCGCCACCACCGACGCCACTGCCGCCACCAGAAGCAATCGACGGCGGGACAACAGTACCATTGGCAGCGCCAGCCGGGCTCGCCCCTGCACCAGAACCGCCCCCGCCCACACCACCAGGACCCGTGGTCCCAGCTGTGCTGCTCGCATCCTGGGTGTTTGCCGCAAGAGCGGCGAGCTTCGCAAACTTGGCCGCTGCCGCCTCCACCCCTGCGATGAGCACGTCTAGCTCATAGCGATCGTCGTCCGGTACGACCCGCGTGCGGTACAGGCCGCCGCCCTCCCCGCCACCAACAGGTGCCAGCGTGTCGCCTGCAACCCCAACAGCCGTGGAGGCACTGCCGCCGCTCGCCGCCGCCGCTGCGGCAGCCGCTGCTGCAGCGGCCGCCCCTGCGGCAGCGGCCGCCGCCGCCCCCACGAGCGGACGACCACCGACCACGGGCAGGGGTACCGGCGGCAGGGGTAGCAGCGGCGCCGGGACTACCGCCGCCGCCGCCGAGGACACGGATGACCCGGGCGGGGTTAGCCGCAACAACGTGTGCCGCCTCGCGGGTGCGGCCACAAAGCGAGAGTTGAGCACCTCCCGCTCCAGCTCCCCCATGCCGGACGCGGGCGGTGGTGCAAAGTCAGCGGGCATCTCATAGTAGCTGCCCTCCTTCTTCCCACGCGATACGGCCACGTCGGCCAACCGACGGCCGCGGTAGGCGGCCGAAGAGACCACAGGAGGTGCCGGTGCACCCGGCCCGACCGCCGCCGCGGGGCCACCACTCGCTGGGGCCGGCGGTGACGGACTCGGCCGCGGTAGCGACCGAAGGTGCGCCGTGGCTGCCGACGGAGCTGACGGGGCCGAACTCGCCAGCAACGCCCGAAACGCGTCCGTGAGGTGCTTGTGCGAGTCCGTAAAGATGTCATCCGACAGCCGCAGTAGCTCGTCCCGGCTGATAATGTGACGTGAGAAGAGGGACAAGCACTTGATGAAGTCGGCGTACAGATGCGTCGACCCGTCACCGAGGACGCCGCGAAGCTCATCAAAGAAGGCCAACTCCTCCGTCGCCGCACCGACGCCAACGAGGCCAGGGACGATGGGACCACTGCCGCCGGGCGTACCCGCCCCAGCATCAGTGGCGGCCGCTACGGAGGAAGCCCCAGCTACTGCCGTAGTCGCCCCGCGGCCAGTCCCCGCGGGGCGGCGGGCAGGTGGCGCAACGGGAGCTGAGCCAGCCCCCGGTTCGGCAGCTCGCGGCTTCTTCCGGGGCTTCACGTCACCCGCCGCGCCGCCAGCACGGCTTCCCCGACTGGCCGCCGCCCCCGACAACGCCGCGGGATCAGCCGCCGTTGGCGACGAGGAGGGCGCGACCCGCCGCTTGCGTGGTGCTACTGGCCGTGCAGCCGTCGACGTGGCTGTGTGCTGCCTTGAAGCGGCCGGCGGCACAACGCCACCACCCGCTACTACCGAACCACCAGCCGCGGCAGTCGGCGGTGGTGGCGGTGGCGGTGGCGGCGGCAATGCCATGCCCACAGCAGCCGCCGCTGCAGGCGGGAAGCGATGTGGCGCACCTGTGGTCGTGCCCCGCGGTGGCTGCTCGGCCGAAGCGGCTGCCGCCGCTGCCGCCGCCGCCGCTCCCGCGAAAGGTTTGACGTCGCCCGAGTACGGCTGGCCATGCGCATGCGGCGGCGGCGGCGGCGGCGGGGGTGGTGGCACGTGCGCATCCGACCCGCCATGGCTCGCAGACGACAGCGGCCGAGGGGCAGATGCGGCGCTCCCACCACCGGCGCCTGCTGCACCGGCAAGCGCCTCTCGCCGCTGCCGCGCTTGCGCCGCCAGCGAATACTGGGAAGCGACGGGCAGGGACTCAGGGAGGAAGTGGGTGAACTCATCAAGTAGGTCCTTGTGGTCTCGGAAGAGTGACGCCACCTGCTCGTACACTTCCTCAATCGTGCGTTGTTCCTTTTGATAGGTTTGCAGGATATCAAGGAACGTCTTGTACTGGTCGTCGGCGCTGGTAAAGCGTGACTTGATCTTGTTCACGTACATGACCGCCTGGTCAAACTCGACAGGCTTGCCGCCGCCACCAAACGCACCACCGGCGACGCCGCCGCCAGCAACCGCGACCGCAGCGACAGACGCGGGGAGTCCTCCCGGCTGGTGCGCAGAAGCAGCGCCACCAGCATGCACGCCGCTGCCCACCGCGAGCAAAGCGCTTTCTGGCGGCCCTTCCCGCGTCACGTGAACGTACGGCGCATGGCGGGCGCGGCGGGCCTGCGGTGGCTGCGCTTGCGGCGGCCCACTGCCCAGAGAGTCGGACGTGAGGACACCAGACGGACGGCGATCGTAGCGCTCGTCCACACCACCGCCGCCACGGCCGCCGCCGGCACCACCCCCTGCCGCCCGCGACGGTCCGCTCGTCAGGACCTGCCCAGGGGGCGTTCGGGGTGCCGCCATCGGCGACGAGCGCGGCGGAGAGAGGTCACCGTCAGGGGACGTGTCCAGTGGCGAAAAAGGACAATCAGGGGCTGAGAAGCCCGCCATGGGCGACCCAGTCACCGGGTCGTCGCGCAGCTCAATGCGATAACCAGGCGGAAGGAAGGTGTTGAAGCCGAGAATCAGCGGTCGCTTGTCGCGGAAAAGGTAGGCGACGCGCTTGATTACTTGTGTCGTGTCGATCGACTGGGCCTTGAACTTCTTCATGATCTCCAGGAAGCGGTTATACACCTCGGGTTCCGAACCAAATTGGTTCTTGACTTGCTCTAGGTAGGCCAGCGCGTCCTCCACTTTGAGCTGCCGGCACGAACCACTGCCAACGCCGCCAGCACCGCCGCCACTGCCACCGCCCGTGCTGCCACCACCAGCATTCGCCCGAACACCGCTGTCAAGGCCACAGCCTGCACCCGCCGCTGCAGGCGCCAACCCGTCCCCGCCCACCCCGCGGTCCCGATCGTCCGCAGCGCTCGCCGCACGGTCGCTGGGACCATCTCCGCGCCCACCTGATGGCGGCGGTTGCGGGAGGCCGCGAACGTCGCGCCCAACCACTGCATCGGGGCGACGGCCGCCCCCATCAACACCACTGCCACCGCCGCCACCCCGGACGATGGTGGAACCACCCACGAGCGCCATCGGCGCGCCCCCGGGAGCTCCACCACCTCCACCGTACACTAGGCGCCCCGGACGTCCGGACGGCAAGGACGACGGCGGTGGCAGCGGTGCCGGTGGCTCCGCCTTAGCCGCGTGCATCGATGGGGGCGGTGGGGGTGGAGGCGGTTGCGGCGCCGCATCGCTGCTACCCCGGCGGCCAGGCGCACCCTCTCCCCTGTTACTCACCGGCTCCCGACCCCCAGCCCCGTGGGACGACGGATGCGGAAGATGCCCGAGAGTGTGAAGCGGCAGCGGTGGACCTCCTCCCAAACGCTGCTTTTGGGGTGGCGGAGCCAGGTGGCCAGCGTGAGGCGGCGGTGGAGGAGGACCACCACCACCCCCGCCGCTGCCGCCACCCGGCCCTGGCGCACCCCCAGCTCCAATCGACGGCGAAGCGCCGGTAGTCATCTTTTGGCGCCCCGCCGCCGCCGCTGCCGCCTGCTGAGCATGAGCCTGCGACGCGGCGGCAACGGCGGCGGCCGACGCGCGCGCCGACTGCGCTGCCACTTGGTGCGCGGACGATTGGTGAGCCATCGCCGCTTGCCGCACATGTAGCATTTGCGCCGCCTGCGCCGCCTGTGCCGCCTGCTGCGCCTGCGCGGCCATGTGTTGCACTTGAACGGCAGCCTGTTGCTGCGCAAAGACCGCGCGAGCCTGCGCAGCCTCGGTAGACATCGCGGCCTGCACTTGCGCCGGCGTTAAAGATCCCACACCTGGGTCCGTCGGATCGCCACCACCGCTACCGACTCCTCCGCCTCCGCCACCGCCAGCGGAGCGGGAGGTCCCGCCAGCGAGAAGGCCACCCGCAGGTTTGGCATTCGCGACACGCCGGCGGCCGCCGCCGCCGCCAGTGCCGCCACCGCCACCACCTCCACCAGCACTGCCGCCGCCGCTGCCGCCGCCACCTCCGCCGCCGCCACCGCCACCGCCCCCGCCACTGCTACCACCAGGGGAGGCAGTCGGCAGAGCGCGGCCGCTTCCGGCCAAGCCGCTTCCCGTCAAGCCGCTGCCACCCGCAGCGCCCGAGCCGACCTTTCCGCCTCGGTCCCCCACGGAGGCCGGCTTGACCTCACCCATGGACCGCGGCGGTGACAGCGGCATCAATCCACCCGATGCGCCTATGCTTTTGGCGACGACGCTCTCCACGGCAGCCTTTTGAAGGGCAGCACCCGCGCGGCGACTGACACCGGCGCCTCCCCCACCGACACCAGCTGCGCCCGTATCACCGGAGCGGGGGCCGATGCCGCCACCGCCACCAGCGCCACCAACACCTCCAAAAGCGTTGGGGAAGTGGTACAAGCGCTCGCCATACTGCGACCCATCGTACCCGCCGCCCTGCGGGCCGTGGTGCCCCACGCCCGCCACCACACTCGTACCACCTCCCACAGACGCTGGGGGTGGCACGGGCGTTGACGAGTAGAAAGGGTTGAGTGGTCCGGGCACACCTGCCCCGCCAAGGCGAACGGGTGGAGGAGGCATGACCCCAGGACCGACACCACTCGCACCGCTTTTGGCGCCCAGGCCGCCGCCGACCTCGCCGCCGCTGGTGCTTTTGGCGCCCAGTGGAGGTGACCGCAGGGGCGCCATGCCCCGCGCAGGCGGCGACAGGATCGGCTTGGGGTGCCGACGGCCCGGCGGTGCAGTGCCCAGGGGTGCGGGCCCGCCAACGCCAGCGCCAACGGCGTAGCCGCCACCACCGCCGCCGCCGCTACTGCCCGGACCATAAGGCGGAGGTGGCACGCCATAGCTGCCTCCACTGCCACCGCCCGCGCCACCGCCGCCCCCTGCGCCGCCATAGGTGAGCGGTGGCGGCACGTACGCGCTACCACCACCGCCGCTGGCATTGCCAGCCGCTCCGCCCACAGGCCCAAACCGGCCGTCGCCGGGATGGCCGCCAGTCAGCCGGTGTGTTGGTGGCAACGGCGGCGGGTGGCTGCCGTCGCCCAAAGGTGGTGGACCAAAGGAACGGACAGGGAGGAGTGCGAGTGGCCGCGGAGTTACCTTGTCCAAAGGGTTTGGTCGACGGGGGTGAGGGGGAGGTGGGGGAGGTGGCGCACTCATGGCGCTCAACGGAAAGGGAGGTATACCACACGTGGAACGGGGCGGGCGGGGGTGAAGAAGGTAGGGGGACGCAAGGCATAGATCTGCCTCGCCAGGATGGTCGACGAACGTGGAAGGACACGAAAAATGCAAAAGAAAAAGAGAAGCGCACGGGTGCCGCCACACGAGGGGATAGAGGATACTTGTCGTGGGGAGCAAAGTATCGGAAAGCGGTCGTCCCTCCCACAATAGGTGCGGCGCGCCACAGGTGGTTGACAACGTCCGATGCTACGTGACACCGAGCGGCTCGGCCCGGGGCGCGGCGCGATGCGGGCGCGGTTCGGAGAGAAGCGTCGGCTCCGCGACGCCGGCGGGTGTCGACGGAGGTGAGCACGTCCACGGGCCGACGTGCGTGGGCGGCACGACGATCGAGCACAGCGGGACGGTGCAGGTTCACAACCTGTACGGCGGCCAGGCCGTCGGGCGACGGCCACGGGGAGTGGAGAGGCGCACAGTTCGCGTGGGCCGAGGCGAGCGCAGCGGATTTCGGCCCGAACGAGCGAGTGCCGCGCCGTGGCGGCGGCGCGGCGAGTGCGTGCGGGCGCGGGGCGGCTTGGGGCGCCGGCCTGTCGCGTGGGCGAGGCGCGGCAACTGAGAGGGGGGGCTTGTGCCCCGTCGCTCCTGTGGGGGTCCTGCCACGAGGGGCCACAGAGGGGCACAGCCGCCGCCGTTGCGGTGGGCAGCCCCTGGCCGCGGTCATGCCAGCGCGGCAGCGCCTTGCGCGTTGCAAACCCCTCCCTTGAGCCACAGGAGAGGCAGCCGCACCCTGATGCACGGGCCTCGGGACAGCGCAATACAAATCCTTGCATCGTGTCCAGTTTGGGTGCGCCCACAAACACTCCTGCGGCCAGAGCCCTCCGCCTGGCGCACGGGCCCTTCCAGATTCCGGTCCGTGGCGGCCCAAAGGCCACCAGATCCGCTGGTCTTTCTACTGGCGGAGGCCGACCCAGTGCAGCCAGCCGGGGCGGTCAGCTGTCAAGACTCTTGCACCGGCTGCGGTTCAACGAAAGCAAGCCCACCACGCAGCCTGTGGCGCATGCAAACCGTTCCACGCAAACCTCCGCGGGAGCGAGGCGCAGGGAATCCGCGTAAGAGGTGATCCGACGGAGATGACGGCGCCGCGCGCAGGCCTGGGGGTGTTTGAGGGAGAGGGTTTCAGGTCCTCGCACAGATGGAATACCGAGACCACAGCTCCGCGAGCTGTAGAGAAGCGGTGAAACCCGGGCCCACTACACAAGCTTGGCGCCTCCCGTCGGCTGCACGACCGGTTTTGGTGGGCGTACACGGGCGCTACGCTCAACCGGGGGCTGCAGAAAGAGCCGTGACGGAAGTGACTCCCCGCGGGAGTACCGCAGGTGGCGCCCGGCGCCTCACCGGGAAAGCGACAAAGCAGCCCTCCGCAGACACAAGCCCGGACGGGAAGGCTCAGCGGAAGGCTGAAGCGCGGCGCTCATCCGTCCAGTTCGATCCCGAATCATTCCTGTTGTCGCCTCGATATTGTATGTGGAATCTCCCAGCCACACGCTGACGGCGTCCCGCCCCCCCCCAAGAGGTCTTCTGACGCTCGTAGTGTGTGCTCCCGCGCTCCGCCCGTGGTCTAGGCCCCTGCATTCCGCCGATGGCCCGCCTTCCACCGCCGCAGTGACTGCTGCGATGCCACGAGGGCCCCACTGCAAATGGTGGACCACGCGTCAGCGCATGGCCAGCCGACACCAACGGCTCTCCCACCAGCGTTGGTGGCGGATGGACCCCGAGGGTTCCGACAAGCATGGCCGGCTCGTCTGCTGGCTGGCATTGCACGCCCGCTGTGAAGCGCAACCGCATCGTCGGTTTCTCAGCAGCAACCAACGGCAGCCGATTTCGCTCTCTGGGGGAGGGGGGAGCTCTGGTCGCGATGGTCACGATGCATGGCTGCGACACGCCCCCGGGAAGCATCCAATGCATTCAATGATGCGGTCAGCGCGACGGATGGGCCCCACCGCTCGCTCCCTCCCGACCGGACCCCGGTAGCGCGAGCGTTCTTTGGTCACCCCCTCGCAACACGTCGGGCGGCGATGCTGGTCCTAGAGCTATTGGCTAGTGGCATTGCCAGGAGGACGCCTCAAGCGGCGCCGCGGCACGTGCGCTTTTGATGGCGGCAGCGAGTGGCGTCCAACCCGCGGGCGTCCGCACCTGGGTGCGCGCCTGTCGCCAAGCAGGTGCCGTTTCGCGGTGTTTGGCGGCGATCCTCCATGTTGCTCCCCGTAGTCAATAGGTTCCCCCGTGTATCTACCAGTCCCTCCGTGTACCTTCTTTGCCGTGCCCTCCACCGTGCAGAACCCCCTCGATTGAATCAGCGCCGTTTTCGATCAGCAAGCGGCACCCAGCATCGGCACCAGTGGCCTCCCCCCTTCCACCGCATCGCGGCCGCACCCCCAGCCGTGGCCATCGCGAATACACGGGCGGGATGGGGACCGGAAGGCTTTCAACTCCCGCTCCCGCAAGTGCCCATCTACGGGCGGCAGGCACGGCGTCCGGCTTCCGACGCTCAAACTCTCCGTCCGTGAAGGCGTCGCGCCCGCCACCTTCCATGCCACGCGAACAACGGCAGCGCGGATGGGGACACGATTTTCGGCGTGGTCGCCGCAGGCACCGCCGTCCTGGGGCATGCTTGGTGACGAAGACAGTCAGGCAAGAGCGCCCGACCACGCTCGGCGTGGCTCGACTGTACGGATTCGAAGGAAAGAGGGGCCGAGGCACACGGCTGCCAACCCCCCCAAAAAAAAGTATGAACAGGGCAGGAGGCAGCCTACCTGATGGCGATCAAGTGTAGGTGGTACAAAAGAGTCGGACCAGGATTCTGCACCACCGACGCCGCTCCCAGACATGGTATTTAGTCGCGGGCACGGACGGGACGGGGGCGTGCCCCGTTGCCATCGCCTGCCAAGTGGTCGCGCCACCGGCGCATGCAGAGGGCCGGTCAGCAGTCGCCGGTGGCGCGCGACTGGCGGTGTCCATTGGACAAAACCATCACGGTCGAATTGGCTGTTGATGGCATGCGCTCCGCCGGGGGAGCGCAAGCCCCACGTCAGTGGAAGCTACGGTTGGGATGAGCGCCCGGCGCGCTACTTTGGGGCACTGATAGGGCGCGGTTAGGGCGCTGATAGGACGCTGTTTGCGCCCTTCGAGGGTAATTTGACCAGGTAAAGTAAATCTGAAAAACCTTTGAACGGCTCCCCAATGGGTAGCCTAGACCACCTTCAGCGGCGACGAGAAGAAATGAGATAAAATAGGGGTGCTACATATGTCTGAAATATTCAAACCGGTGCTACTCGGGGTCAGCTTAGGGCGCTATTAGACTTGAAACGGGCGTGGTTAGGGCGCTATGAGCGTTATTACGCCCCGAACTAGGGGCGCTCCTACAAACCCTCGTGGAAGCTGCATCCGGCTGGCAGGGCGGCCAGACTCGCACTCGCGGCTGCTGATCAATCCTCTCCGCCGTCATTTGCTACAGTGCTCCCCCCGCCGGCGCCATTGGCGTCGGTGCGACTCCCCCCACGTGCTGGCCTCTTCCGCACCCCCCCCGCTATGAACAAGGACTATGAAACTCTCGACGTTCGGCCGTCGGCCACCGACGCCGAAGTCGCAGCGGCCTTTCGCCGCGGTGCGCTGCGGTACGTGCGGTGTCCGCACCGCTCCCGCGCCCTGCCGCCCGCCAGCGGCGCGCGCCCCCGCCCTTTCCGCCTACTGCTCATGCCGTGCGCAGTCACTGACGGTCGTCCCCCCCGCCCGCGGCGACCAGCCTGCGCCGTGCTGCTCGTTTGCTCGACCCCCTCCCTG
>Ga0114957_1003282_pt1 | contig 14703 bp, 19 predicted proteins | sample BantaG_FD_87175 | JGI IMG/M metagenome (GOLD analysis project Ga0114957, IMG submission 87175) | Marine algal microbial communities from Bantry Bay, Ireland - BantryBay_4 metaG | ecosystem: Host-associated > Algae > Red algae > Unclassified | place: Bantry Bay, Ireland | collected 2014-11-21 | reverse complement strand
GCGCTTTCAAGCGTATGCTGTCACATGTATCTCTTCGATCAGACATTCCAAACACTGTCATGAGTTTCCGACAACTGTATTCGTCTACGATGCTTCCCGTATGTGATATTAAGATCTCTTTGTGTGATAGTTTCTGTTATCTTATCTTTGAAGAGTGGGTCAAAGACATCCCAGTTCGTCTTGGCCACATACGAGAAGTGCCTTTTGAGCCCCCATTTTCCGGTCCTGTGTGCCGTGATCCACAGCTTTCTCACTGTTTGCCCTAGAGATATGCAAAACTGCTGAGGTGCTGATTTGCGATTCCAATGCGTATGAGCACATCAGTGCTGTCGAATGGACAGAGTCGGTCCCAGGGGGTCACCTGATGGGTGGAACACAGTATGTCCCAGTCCCAGTCCCAGTCCCCCAGGACAACAATGGGCAACCAGCAATAGACTGCGGGGGCCGGTCTGCTGCTTTCCTCACCATTCCGTGCTGCCAGTGATCTCGCCTGAGTGCACCAGGGGCGAGGCCCCTCCTGAATTCGTGTAACTGCATCATTACAGTAATACACAAGCCTGGTACTTGGCCGTATCAGATTGATTCTCGTTGTCTTAGCCGTTGGACATGCCATCCGAACCCTATTATTGTGTCGCAAGATCCCCGACCGGCCATTCCAAGTCGTAGGCTGCGGTTTCGATGGGGCACCACACTGTGTCGCCCTCAAATCGCTTGAAAGTAACCAGAGAAGCGCGATGGCAGAACCGCCGACGATGTGAAGAAGCCTGCCGGCACCGCCCAAGGCTCCGTTGTCACGGGCAATTCCCGCGAAGCGACGTCAGCGAGCCGCGGCTCCGCCAGCATGACCCCCAACGGGGCTTGCGGCGTCCGCGGGACGTTCACGACGCGAACGTAGTGACACTGTCGGTCGGCGACGGTTCCCACTTGGTGGGGCAGCAAAGTCCTGGAGGCGTTCCAGTTGGGGTCGTGGTGATATGGTTGTCGGTCGTGCACCGCTGCCCAAGGCACCGCCCTCACAATGGCATCGTTCTCCGCCGAGGCTTCGGCGACGGCGATGTCGCCCGGCGCGAGGTCGCCAACCGAGAACTTTCCCGTCAGGGAGTTGTAGCACGGGGACGGCTCGAAGACGCGGTGCGTCTCGCGGTACGCGCGCAGCACCCTCGAGACGATGGCGGCCGTCATCATGACGTAGGCGGTACCCTGGATGGGATGGCACGGGCACGCCTGCAGCAATGACTGCTGCTGATGAACGACAGGTGGGTATTCGTAGGTCAGCAACCTCGGCTTCGCGCACCGCGCGGCCGTCGCCGGCGACAAGGGCGCCCGCGCCGGAGTCAGGCAGATGCCTGAGTGCACGGGCAGGAAGATGGCACCGTGCCCCGCCCGCCGGGCGCTCGAGAGCCCGCCGCGCAAGCGGCGCGCGGCCTTCAAGGTCAAGTCGGCCGGGAAGGTCGCCGGGGCCGCCGGGGCCAGGGACAGAAGGGGGCCTACTCACCCGAAGTTGACAAGCGCCAAAGAATTGCCAAACGGGACAGCAGGGTGGTGGCGCAAGCGGGCGTGTCAGTCCTCGAGGCAGTCGTACTACTCGTCGCCGGCGACGAACGGCAGCTCCGCCGCGGGGTGCGGAACAAAGGGCACTCGACCCAGGTTGCACCGCAACACGCAGCGTAGCCGTCCCTCACAGCCGACGACGAAGCTGACAAAGCACGCGAAGTCGCGGTAGGCCGCTTGCCGGGCGTCGTAGCCTGCCGCCTTGGCAAAATCCCGGAAGGACCGCCACACGACGTGCGCCCTGGACACTTCCTGAGGATAGGCGGGCTGGAAGCCGAGCGGCCAGTCGTCCGTGGCGACAAGCGGCCTTAGGGTAGCAAGTCATGCCCGAACGGCAGGCGGCACTGACAGCGGCGGAAGCGCAGGGGCCGCCTGCCCAAGTAGCGTTGGACGCTTTTCCGGCGCGCTCGCGGGCCCCCCACCGGGTGCCGAGGCGGGGTCCGTGGCGGCGCCGGACGCCGGGGACGTCGCCGCTTCGGCCCCAGCGCCGGCCTCCGCAACGACGCCCGCCGGTCGGGGCGACCTTCGCCACGGCCGGCCATTGGGGTCGTACGGAAGCCGCAGTCCCAGCGGCACCGACGGACGCACTGGGACGGCCGGACGGTGCCCGGTCGGGCCCGGCATTGCCGGCGCGGCAGGCGCCGTCGCAACCCCTGGGGCAGTGGCTGACGTTGACAGGCGCCCCGCGAGCGCGGGGGACGGTGCCCCGACCGGGATGGCGAGGAACGTCTCCGGGGACGGCTTCATCCCAGCCAAAATGGATGTAGAACAATGGGGGCTCCCTATGTGCCGAGGGCGACCGTGGGAGCGACGGCAGCGCCGGAGACGCGGCACCCGGCGGGGGGGTCGCGACGCAAGCGGCAGGACGGCGACGCGGGGACGGGGACGATGGGGCCGGCCGCGCCGCCCAATCCAAGACGCCGGGGGGGCGTACCCGACCCGCCGTCGGGCGGCACGCGGGCCCCAGCGGGAGCCGGGTTGGCGCGTCCGGGAGGGCGCGGCAGGCGCCGGCTGACTTGGCGCCAGCAGGCGCGTGCAGCGCGTTGCGCGTGGGACGATTACTCTCCCTCGTCTTGTAAGTATCGCCCCGGGGGACCTGACATGCATGGAGGGAATTATTGGCGTTGGTTTGTGACCAGGGTTAATTCCCATGAGGGGAAATTGGGCCTGGGTGACAGGTTCCGCCCCTTCAGGACGAAGGGCGACGACGGTGAAAGGCACCGTCGTCGCCGGCAAGTAAACCGTGTCTTCATGTCTTACCGTTTCGATCGGTCCGACTTCCCGGAGCTCGAGTCCCTTAGCGGGTGTCGCGTGAGTGGCCCGGACGGTCGTTACTTCCCTCCAATTGAGGTAACCCCTCTGAAGTTGGTACAACAGAGGTGGTGTGCGGCGACCGCCGCACGTATTTTTGCAGAGCGGCAACCGCCGCAAATGTCGTTGGGGAGCGGCGCACTGGCCGTCGTTTTTTTTGCTGCCGCGCGGCGTCCGCCACACTGTCTGTTGCCCGGCGACTGCCACCTTTTGTGGTGTTGCTTGGCGACTTCCGCACGTGTTGAAGCAGAGCGGCGGCAGCCGCGCGTGTTCTTGTTGCGCGGTCTGCCGGCGGCCGCCATTGGTGGTTTGTTGCGGCGGCCCCCACACTTGTTGTTGGTGAACGGCGGCCACCGTACGTGTTGCTGCGGAGCGGTTCACCGGCCACCGCTTTTGTTGTCGCCGCGCGGCAGCCTCCACACTTGTTATTTTGCGGCGGTTGCCGGTCTCGGTGGTGGTGTGTGGCGACTGCCGCACTTGTTTTTGCAGAGCGGCGGCCGCCGCACGTGTTGTTGCCGAGCAGTGCACCGGCCGACGCCCGTGTCGCTGCCGCGCGGCGGCCGCCACACGTGCTGTTGCGCGGCGGCTGTCGCCCTTGGTAGTGTTGCGCGGCGACCGCCGCACATGTTGTTGCAGAGCTATTTCCGCCGCAGGTGTCGTTGCGGAGCGGTGCACCGGCAGCTGCCCTTAACTTCAGTGCGCGACGGCTCTCACACATGCTTCTGCGCGACGGCCGCAACACTTGTGGTTGTGCTGCGGCTTGAACACTCGTCGTTACGCTGCGGCCGCGGCCGCTGGCCTTGGTGATGTTGCCAGGCGACCACCGTACTCGTCGTTGCCTCTGGGCGGGGTGCCGGGCGGCAGCATTTCCTGGAGTGGTTATAAAGCGGCCGCCGCGCGTAGAGTTGTTGCGGTGCGGCCACCGTGTGAAAGGGCGCGGCGCCCCGACTGCCGCCCTTGTTGTTGCTGCGCGGCAGCCGCCGCTCGCCATTATGCCCCGTACCCCCCCCAAACGCCAGTCGTCGCGGCGAGGCTGGGCCCATCCCTTCCTCCCGCTCTCGTCACCGCATCGCCACAACGGGACCCATTCGCGCTCGCCATATCAGTCACCGTATCGCTGAGCGGCTGCCGGTAGGAGGCGTCGCAATGGCGGCGGGCGGCTGCCCTCGTTGTGGGGGCTGGCAGCCGCTGCACACACAGCGCAAGTTCGGGGCACATCTCTCGCCCCCTTACGAATGCACCACCTCGCCGTGCATACCGTGTCTCCCAGCTGGCCGCGCGGGCAGTTTGCGCACGCTGCCAGAGGTCCGCCAGACCCCCCCCCCCAACCCCCGTCGGGCGCACGCACACGGTCTGTTGTTGGCCGCCGGTGGGACGTTGCGATCGCTGCGGCCGCCAGCGCTCTGTATGGGCTCTGGCGGCCGCCTGACACACGGCGCAAATACATGTCCCATCCATTTCGCCGACAAATGCATCGCCGTGCGCACCGAGCCTCTATGCTCATACGCGGGCGGCGCGCGTCCACTTGCATTGAGAACGGTCCGGCGCATTCCCCCCCTCTTCCACATAGGCACGCAGGCCGTCAACATTCGGCCGCCGGTGGGCGGCCTCGCGATAGCGTCGGCCCGAAAATTGCACATTTGGCGCGCAGGCATGCGCGGCACACACAGCGCAAAGAAGGTACTGGGCCGATCCCCATCCCCTTTTACCAGCGACCGCGTCGCTGGGTGCCGCGCCACTCACCCTGCCTCGCGAGCGGCAGGCGCGGAGGCACGTGGCCACAGGTCGGCCGCGTCCCTCCCCCCTCGCACCCGGGACGTACGCGCGCGGTTGCCGCGCGGCCGCCGATGAGCGGCCTCGTGGTGGCCGCGGCTGCCAGCGCCCGCACTCTGCGCTGACAGAACAGTAGACCCGCCGGCAGCCTTGGTAGCCTTCATTGGCTGTATTAGCTGGATGGTGGCAGTCGCCGAGACTGCTGACTGATCGATCACAAAGAGAGTCTACAACCATGAATATGTATGGAGATTAGCCGTTGTGATGATCGAAGGAGCCCGACGCGCACACCAGTGAAAGCCCCCCCCCCGGCTGCGCCCGCCCCTGTGTCACTCATGGCCGATTTTGGGGCCCGCACGGCCTGTAGGACGAGCGTCATTGTCTCTTGCCAAGTCGGAAGCCGTTTCCCAGCTTATGCGCATGGCAAGCCGCCGCACCAGAGCTGGTCGTGCCTAGCGTCCGTCTTGTAACCAGACTGGTTTGCGAGTACGAAGGTGATAGGAAAAAAAACCCGGCTCAACGGAAAAAAAAGGCATCAACCGCTATGAGCACACGCCTTGCAGCACCACACCGACCACTACACTCCGGCACAGGCAGAATGTGCGACAAATATACAGAAACGCATCCAAAGAAGTCCTTTACAAAGGTGAACCGCGAGCGACACACGGAGCGTCTACCCGCCCAGATCAAGAGAAAAGACGAGGGGATAAACAAGACAAGTCCCGACAGAAATCGGTAGCTCAGACGCATTCCTGCGAGTTGCTCCCGGCCAAGATACTCAACTCGGACGAGTAGCAGCCGACGTAGCGCGCGAACTGAGAAATAATGTCTGAGTCAAAGCCGTCAAAGCCGCAGCCAACGGACATCGACTCGTCAGACGTCACCGCCGACGGCGGCGGCTGCTGACGGCGTTGCTGTGCAGGCCCGGAGGGGGAAGCGGTTGCCGCAAGCCCGAAAGTAGAGACGGCGGCAGCCGCTGGAACAGACGATGCGGCCGCCGCCGCGATCACGAGTGAAGTGGACGGCGTGGCAGCCGCCGCGGCCGCCTCTGTCGAGGACACCGTCGTATCAATGGCCGTTGGCAGTGGCGATGCCAACGCGACGGTCGCGTTCTTCAGCCTGGTAGCCATCGCCCGGTGGCCGCGCAGAGTTCCAGGTGCTTGCCTCGCGGCAACCAGTGGAGTCGGCGGAGTCTTGCCGCCGGCCGCCGCTAGAGTGAGCGGCTTCGCACCCGCAGCCGCAGCCGGCCTCGGCGGCCAGGCGAAGCCCGCCGTGGAGGACGAGGCATCGCCTGGGCATCGCGCCGGCGATGCAGCAGCGGCGGCAACCAGCGGCAAACTCTGAGATGCAGCAAAGGCGGCCGCCGCCGCCGGTGGCCGTACACGCGCTGCCGCCGCGCGAATGGCTGCGAGCCGAGTCCGCGATACGGCCGCAACGGCCATCAGCGGTCGCGACGGCGAGGCAGCAACGAACACCGCTCTTCGACTGGCCGGCCGCACGCATGACGCCGCCACGGCAGCTGCCGACAGAGCATCGGCAGACGCACGAAAAGAAGCTCCTGCGGTGGCGGCCGAAGCTGGGGATGCCTCATCGGCGGCTGCCGGTGCCGCACCTGAATACCCAGCAGGATGCTTGTTGTCTGATGGCACCAGGAAGATGTCGCCGTCGCCGTTGACGGCGATGACCTTGATCAGATCGGCCACCGCTGCTTCCTTCGCCGTCGTGACGTCGTCAACGGGTAACCCGCTGGCCGCCGCGCCGGCGGGCGGCAGAGCCACACCACCAGCCCCGTCGGTGGCGTCGCCCGACCCCCCCCCGGTGGCGGCCGGCTCGCCACGCGACACCTTGATGCCCTCCTTGTCCATCATTTTCTTCGTCTGATGCGCTCAGTACGCCGCCCCCGTCGCCGTCTGGCGCATGAAGGGCTGGCTGAAGGTCATCATCACCGTCCGCTGCGCCGTTGCGTCGCCGAGATTCTCCAGCGCGCTGGCGACGCGGCCGATCGCTCAGTTATGCGCAATGAAATCGGCTTGGGCGCGCTTGGCCGCGTTAGAACCAAGACGGCGGTCCCTCCACGGCTCGTCAGCACTGTCAATGACGTCGACCACCGCCGGTGCGGCGTCGAAGGCCGCCGCCCTCGCCGCCGCTTTCAATTTCTTTTCGGCGGCTTTTTTCTGCAATGAGGCAAAGGCAGAGGCTATCGTCTGGAAAAGGTCATGGTCCTTGAGCTGCTCTCAATATCGCGCCCAGGGGCACGACACCTCCTTTTTGCGGCGCTTCGTCATCTCGCCCGTTGCAACGCCGTCCGTGTGGTCGCGGCGAATACGGTTGGAGATGTTGCTGCTGCAGTAGATTCCTTTCGCACAGCTGACCAGGTCAGCGTGGGACGCAATGCCCGTCGGCTTATGGAGACGCGCCTGCACCATACAACTGGCGAATTCAATCGCGCCGGCCGCGATCTTGGCCCACTTCTTTTTCATCGCGTCAAAACCCCGTTGCTTTCGCGCCGCGCCGCCCGGCTCTTCACGGAGAAGAGGCGGCCAGCTCGTCAGCACTCGACGCCAAATTGTTTTGCCCGACTTGTCGGTCCCACGGATTTGGTTGTTCGCCGCAATCAGCCACGCCTTGATAATTGCATCGTTCTAGGCCAGTGTCCACGCCGGTCCACGCCCCATGATGTCTGAAGAGCGGGGCCGCCGGAACGGCGTCGGGTCGCTGGCGTCAGGGGCGGTCTGCTACCGGGGCTGCGCTTGATAGGCAGCCGAGACACAGCACCGTCGACAGGAACTGAGTCGGCCGACGGCAGACTGGAAGCGCCAGAGGCAGCGACAGAGTAGGTGGCGGCACTAGCGGAGTCAGCGGCGGCCAAGTACTGTCTTCGCACGTACGCCAAAGCGGCCGCCGCTCTGCTCGAGGCCTGCGCCGCCTGTGCTTCAGCAACACTCGCGTTGGTGGCCTCAATTTTGGCCCGCCCTGCGGCGGCGACCGCCGCCCGGTACTTTGCCGACGAGGTCGCCGCCTCGGCTGCCGCTGCTGTTGCGATTGCGGCCGTCGCGGCGGAGGCGACGACTGCCGAAGAGGCGGTGGCAACCAACACGCAAGGGACCGCTGGTCGACTCTGGGTGGTACGAGTGAGAACTAACCGCCGCTTGCGAACGGCATGTTGCGCCTAGTGCGTCCGGGGGGGCTGCTTACCAAACTGGGAAGGCGCGCGGGTAGCGTCAGCCGCCGTCCAGACACCAGTGGCAGGGGGTGCCTCCACTGGAGGTCGCGCCCCCACGGCCTCGAGCTCGGCCGCCGTTCCTGGGGTGGCGGCGGGTTGTCGTTTGGCCACCCGAACGGGCTCGGCTCTCGCTGCTGTTCTGGTTGTTGGCCAACCGGCGAGCCGCCCGCCGTACTCCGACCCGGGCTTGGCGGCGTTTTGTCTAGTGCTACGCCGCCCGCCCACCTCCTGGAGCGTGGCTGACGTCGGTTGGGCGGCGCGCTGCCCGTTGACCTCGGCGGGCTTGGCTGCTGGAGGTTCGGCTGCGCTCCTGCGGTCCACCTTGGCGCGCTTGGCTGACGACGGCTGGGCGGCGCGCCGTCCGACCACCGCGGCGGGCTTGGCTGCCGACGGTCGGGTGGCGCGCCGCTCGCCTTCCAAAGCGATGTCCACGGTCGCCGCTCCTGCAGTGGTTCGGCACCGGTCCACCTCGGCGGGCTTTGCTGCCGACCGTCGGGCGGCGCGCCGCCTGTCCACCCTCGCGGAATTGGCTGCCGACTGTTCGGCGGCACGCCTCTTGTCCATTTTGACGGGCTTGGCTGCCGCAGGTCGGGCGGAGCGCCACATGTCCACCTCGGCGGGATTGGTTGCCGACGGCCGTGCGGCGCGCCGCCCATCCACCTTGGCTGGCTTGGCTGCCAAGGGTCAGGAGGCGTGCCGCCCGTCCAAGGAGGCGGTGTTCACGGTCGCTGCTTTTGCGGTGGCCCGGCGCCGGTCCACCTCGGCGGGCTTTTCTGCCGACCGTCGGGCTGCGCGCCGCCCGTCCACCTTGGCGGGCTTGGCTGCGGACGGCCGGGCGGCGCGCTGCCCGTCCGCTTCGGCGTGCTTGGCTACCGACCGTCGGGCGGCGCACCGCCCGTAGACCTCGGCGGGCCATTCTGTCTACTATCGGGCGGCGCGCCGCCCGTACACCTTGGCGGGCTTGGCTGCCGACGGTCAGGCGGCGCGCCGCTCTTCCACATCGGCGGTCTTGGCCGATGGCGTTCGGGCGGCGCGCCGCCCGACCACCGCGGCGGCGGCAGTCGACGGCTGGGTGGAAGACGACCTCCTTGCAGAACAGGACGCTGCGATGGGGGCGGGAAGCAGCAGTTGCACTGGCAGTGCGCCAAGTGCGGCGCGACAGCGTCCGTGCAGTCTCGAAGCAGCTGACGATCTTTGTTGTTCCGCATCCGCTGCCGCGTCTGCTGGGCCCTCCGCCAGTTCGTGTCGGGAGGCTTCTTCTCCCAGATAATGGCGCAGGCAGCCGCCCCATTGTTCGCCAGGAGCTGCCACCGGGGCGGCAACCGCCCAAACAACCAGCATGCGGCCACCGCCCACTACGCCAACAGACAAAAGCCGCTTAATCCACCCACGGGCTGCCGCCGCGCACACCGCCGACCAGCGGCAGCCGCCCGAACCACTGACGGACGGCAGCGGCCCATACCACCGACAAGAGTCAGACGCCCACACAACCGACAAGCGGCAGCGCCCGACACCACCGACAAGCGGCAGCCTCGCACACCACCCGTGCGCGGCCGTCGCCCATACCGCCGGCGCGCGGCCGCCGCCCACCACACCACTTCATCGGCGGGTGGACGAAAAGCGCGCGTTCGCCAAACACGTCGCACGTGGCCCCCTCTTGCAGCGAAGGCGGCCTCCAAGCGCGCACTGGCGCGGCAGCGGCGGCTACCAAAGGAGGGGGGGGGGCAGCGGAAGTGACAAACCAACGCAGGAGACGAGACGGGGTTGGAGGAGGTTATCGACCTAGAAGGATTCCACAAATCGACTTAAAAAACCCGCACAAGCTCCAGCACAATTCGGCCGTGCACCGGTCGCCATCGGAAGCGCGGCCGCTGCAAAAAATGAGGGCCCAATGAAATCGTGCACAAGAAGGACAGCCGCGTCAGCAACTGTGGTGCTCGATGGGTTGTGATGATGCCGTGCAAGGGAAGCGGTTGCTGTGCAGCAGGCGGAGGGGGGCACGAAGCGCGCGTCCAGCACAACGGCACGCCCTGCGAATGTATGCCCGACCACCGACGCCACCGCCACATCCGCACCTTCCCCTTCTTGACCCGCAATAGGGGTGTCCCGCGCCGGCGCGGGGCTCAAGACTAAAGGTGTAGCCTCGCGCCTCGCAACCAAAAGCCTGCGCTGACTCTCGATGGGCAGCTGCGGCCACGTCTCCCAGCACGAGGCCGACCATGGGGCTAAAGAGCCACGCCGCGCGCGGGTAAGCAGTGGAACATGCAAGCCGGTGCAAGGCACCCAAAACGGGTCACAGGCTCGGCGCAGAGAGAGGGCCCTCAGAGTCACAGACAAGAGCTAATCAAATGAGAGTCTGCTGGAGGCACAAGTTCTGGAGAAGCTGTTGTGCCGATAGTGCTTCGCCTCAACCAATGAAAAGTGGATGTGCTGCTGACAGTGGGGAAACGACATCCCCGCATCTTAACCCAGGTCCCTCAGTGCTGTCGCGCCCACCTGTCGCCCGCCAGTCAGCTGTCAATAGAGACTGCGGCCCGCCTTTGGGGGGCCACGCCAGCGCGGCCTACTCACATCCCACGGGCGAACTGCCAGCATCGCACCACGCGCCCGCGAGGCTGGGGAAAGCGTACACTCAGGCAGCCTGGTCGGGGTGTGATAAGCAGGGCCACCGGACCAAGGCTGAAACGACCTTCGGCGCGCGCTTGACGCCAGGCAATCGCGTGCTAAGCCGCCACGGCAACGCTTCGCGTTCGCGGCCGCCGTGTCTCGGTCTCTTCATCAGCACGACTCTTGCCGGACCCGAGACTCGTTCGGGACCGGCCCGTTTCAAGCACAGTCGGACACGGTGGGGCACGACCATGCTCGGACCTGTTGGTGGTGGCGGAGAGTGTGTGGCGGGGGGTACCACCACACTCTCATCTGTATGTGGTGGGCGCTGCCCGGGAGGGGGTGCGGCGGGGGGCCATCACCACGCTCACAGTTTTTTGGTGGTGGGCCTGGCCCGTGATGCGGGGGGGCATCACCACGCTCGCAACTGTAGGTGGTGGGCCCGTACGGGGAGGCGGGCGGGCATCACCACGCTCGCACCTGTTGGTGGTCGGCCCGGCCCGGGAGGGGGTGTGCAGGGGGGCCGCGAATTTTCTTGGCGCCTGCGCGCTCGCCACTGAGAGCTGTCCCGCCAGGTTCTGGTCATTCATCAGTCTCGAGCTGTACGCAACCGCTGGTACAGCAGCGCTGCATCACAGTGAGCAAAAAAAAGGGATCTCAGGCCGAGACTTGCTGCTTTCGATCTGCCTCCTTCTCTCGAGCTCGAGGCCGCGCCACTCGTTCTCAGGCAGATCACTCGAACGCCGGTCGATCATCTGAGACATCCGTGTTAATGTGTGGCTCCCGTGTTGCGTAACGTCAGCCGCGAGAGCATACGTCTTACACTTCATTGTGTTTCTTAGCAGTTTCTCTCTGGCGAGAGTACCATTGGCTTGGAGAATTCCTTCCCCGTGGGCAGTTGCAGGCCATCGCGCCGCCATGTGGCGCTCAATCGACGTTTTTGACGACATTCTCTCACTTTGCGTCATACATGTGCTTCGTGTCAGCATCGTGTCAAACGATCGCTGCCTTTCGTCGGCCTGTCGACCGCAGTCTGCAGCGGATCTCGCGGATCACGCCGCCTCATATGCTCCGAAATTCCGCGGAACGTTTACTCCAAGGGATTGGGCCACGGACCACCCACCAATACGGAGGACTATCGATGGAGGAGTACCCCGGTAGGGAGTAACTCTATTGCACATATGGCGCATTTCAGGACCCTACAATCGGCGGCCCGTGAGGGGGCGCCACGTCGCAAGCCTACTTGAAATTTTAAGGAAAGTCCTCTGACATTGCTAAGTTTGCTCTGACAGGCTCTCAGAGGCCATTCCAAGCGAGATCTTTTCATATTTGTATTCGCGAGAACAGGAATCGTTCGTCACTCCGCGCATCGCGCCTGCTAGCAGGGCCGTAGATGCTTCTCCGTCTCTCTCTCCTTCTGGAAGTGTGCATTGTATACGTCTCATGCTGTGTCTCTCATTTTACAAGTGGAGAGGCATCTTTCCGGGCTGGCAGATTACTTTGTCGCCCCTTCTGGAAAACCCCAGCCTTGCCAGAGCCGCAGGGCGGTTTGCACATTATCTGTTCGCCTCAAAACACGCAAAAGCAGACGGGCTTTTGACGACGGTTTTGGGCCCGCTGCGCAGCTTAGACATGGACAGAACAACGCGTGCAAGCATACCATTTCTGTTTGTATGGTAGATCGGCAAGGAACTGTGCCACCCTACCTGAGCGACCTGGCCAGTACTGTACAGTACATCCTCGTTCGAACACCCGCGGATACATGATACCTACATTGATATTTCCCTTAAACAACAATCACTTGTAGAGCATGGTCTACAGGTGAATGGGCCCGAAAGCCTGTGGATTGCGATCTCCCACTATAAGATGAGGCTACTCCTGTGGCGTACCCCAGTCATTGAAGCGCATACTCCTTACATGCAAGGTAAAAACGCCGTTGGCCTAGATCGTATGAGCGCTGGGTATCGAAGTGATGAGGCGCCTCATCATTACATGATGTATTAGGAATGTGCAACAGGTCAAGCACAACCAGTTGCAAAATTGTTGAATCGGTCTTTTTGGTACAACCGGTTCTCTTGCGCTGCCTGAGACAAAACCCGGGTTTATCAACTGTGCCAATGATTGCAGGCAGCAAGTGGACTTCGAAACTGCGTGGTAGGGTCAACGTCGTGGAATAACTGCCACCTTGGTACACTTCACCACTGCGCCGATGCTAACCCCAAATAAGTTCCAAATGCACACCATACCTGATGCACAAAAGAAGATGTAAAACAGAGAAAAAACACAGAGAAAAAACAGAGCAGAAACACAGAAAAAACAGAGAAAAAAAAGAGAAGCACGGAAGGAAAACAGGGGGAAAAGAAGAGAAAAAACAAGTACAAATAAAAAAAAACAGAGAGAACATAACTTATTGTGTGAAATGAAGTGAAAAATGTCGCTGTTCAATGTAAGTAGAGAGCATCTCCGGCGCGCGTTTCCCGCGCGCACAAGCTGCCCACACATTCTCTCGATTAAACAGGCGCGTACTTGAATCGTTGCCATAGTGGCTCAGTCAAAAGAGGCCAATCTTCATCACGACGTCTGCCGGTTTGCATAGCCGGCCGAAACGACGCCGTCGCGAAAGAAGCGGGAAGAGCGGTTCTCTCAGATGCGTATATGTGGAACGAGATACGGGCATATAGAGGCGGAACTGGTCCTCCGGGAGCGCAATGAGGACAGCGAATGCCCAATGGTTGCTCTTCGAGCATTTCCACCAATGTCGGGCCAACCGTCTGAAACGGTGAAATGAAACCGCTACGTGTGGCCCTGCGAGTGGTTAGGTGCCAACGGGCCAACGCGTCGCCAACGGGCAATGTAATGGGTGAAATGGAGTGGGCTACCTTTCGAATATCTGAGCGCCGTTGGCCTCGGCATTGTTGGCCGCAGTGGATGGTTGCCAACGAAGGACACGTAACAGCGTCGTCGCAAGTATCAAAAATGAAGAGGCGTCTGTCGAATACCTGCCAAACATGTCACGTAAAGCGTGTGAACGGAGTCGAAATCGCCCAAATCAGGGCAATCTATCCAGACACGTGGAGGCCTTTCGGTATCAAACTGGATTGAATCCGCTTCAGTGCGTGACGTGTATTGTGGTCGCACCCCCCTGGGTTGTGCAAGGTCTTGGAGGATGAGTCATGCCGGTCGAACTGTCACCTTCACCCATCGTGGCCTGCCGATTTCCGCAGAGAAGTGGCCCAAGACCTGCCTACGTGCCCGCCTCTACTGTGTGCATCCCACCCTTTGCTGACTGGGGCGGTTTCAGGGCTGTGCTGCCCCAAAAAGGCCGAAGTTCGGCCAGAAAGGGTCAATAGAGGTCAGAGACCCACAGCCATGGACTTTTGAGTGCGTGTTCGTGCATTTGCGTGGTTGCCCCCTACTGTTGTGGGCACTGCAGGCAGTGGTTATTATGGAAGTGTAGACAGCTCAGGAAGCAGGCTGACTGCAGAACCGCGCACTAGCTCGCCGGTGCATGAACGTAGACGCTGGCTTTCACAGTCCCACCTCTAGCTCCACCGCGGCCACACCTCCAACAACCGCACTATCCCACACCCAGCCCTGTAACCCCGCAAACCCCGAAGTCCAACCCTGCCCCCACCACCACCCGAGCACCCCCACTAATCTTCAGAAGCAAGAGGCGCTCACCAGCCAACTACGAGCGCACCTTCCCCCCTAGCCTGCATGTAGTAATCGAGAATCATCCATGCCTGCCAGAATTCTGGCAGGTAGGGTTGAATGCTGGCCTCTCAGCGCTCCTCAGCGGATCGGGCGACGCACCAGCGTGGCCACACGTGGCCTCACTGATGTCAACGCCAATTTCCATGCCCTTCCGTTTCTAGACTGTTGGCCCGGATCAAGGTCCGGGCCCAGGCCTCGCTAGGATCAGATGACAGTGCTCTGACCTATTTAAAGATAGGCGTTTCGCTACTGAGGGCACCTCGATGTTGGACTATAAGTTCGAACTCCTCAGGACCATTCACACCGGTATTGTGGCGGTAGCTGAGTGGTACAATTTCCAAATCCCAACACTCGAGGTACTGGCCGGCAGTAAAGTTGTTGCATTGCATCCGGTCCATGACCTAGCTCTTCCATTCCCCGTTCCCTAATCTGCACATGCACAGTTCCTATATTAACTAGCCACGAGCGCCCCCATTCGAGACAGGACCGCCTGGCCGACGCCGCGTCGCCGGTGCCAGCCACGG